>Ga0209647_1000017_pt1 | contig 134995 bp, 125 predicted proteins | sample GraSoi_2013_60cm_FD_185827 | JGI IMG/M metagenome (GOLD analysis project Ga0209647, IMG submission 185827) | Grasslands soil microbial communities from the Angelo Coastal Reserve, California, USA - Sample 9_17_2013_60cm (SPAdes) (version 2) | ecosystem: Environmental > Terrestrial > Soil >...
GACCCGCCGGGCCTGCGGGACCAGCGGGGCCCGTCTTACCGCGTGGGCCTCGAGGGCCCGCTTTGGCTTTGGCCGAGGCGGTGGCCTTGCCGGAGCCATTGTCGCTGGCGGCGTAGGCGCCGCCCAACATCGCGAAGACGAGGGCGATCACCGAGATCACGCCCGGGATGCCGAAGCGGTTGCGTAGTGGCGAGAGCATCGAATCTCTTCTCCTTGTCCCGTGAGCCCCTCTGCCGGCCGCTTCCCTTGCGGCCCCTGTGGCGGACTCGGTTATGTGGTGTTTCCCTGTATGCCGAGCGATTGCAGTTAGTTCCTAGAAGGTGCTATCTGTACCGCAGGCAGGGCTAGGGAAGCACTCCGTGACGGAGTTGTCAAGGACGAGTTCCTAAAAGAGAAAGAGCGTTCCTAGATCCATTCCCAGAAGGGATGGACGGGTACCGAAACGCCATGTCGCTTGGGGAGCGGGGGTTAGACTTGCGACATGTCTGAGAAGGCGACTGTGCGGGAGGAAATCGGCGATTTGAAGCGCGCGCGCGCGGTGCGGCTCGAGGCGGCTCGAGGCGGCTCGATGAGCGAACGTCTGGCTCGGCTCCACACGCTCTGCAAGCAGATGAGCGCTATCAAGGGCGCGGCGGCGCGTTGACCGAGTTCGACCTTCGGGCTCTACTTCATCTGCTGTATGAGGAAGACGTCCGTTTTGTCGTGATCGGAGGCGTGGCCGTCGCCGCGCACGGGTTCGTCCGCGGGACCGAGGACCTCGATCTGGTCCCCGATCCCGATCCTGAGAACCTGAAACGCCTTACCTCGGCCTTGTCTGAGTTGGATTCAACCCTGCCCACCGCAAAAGGGCGGCGATTCGAGCCCGAGCGCGATGCGGGCGTCATCCGGCGCGGAGGCAACGTCACCGCCGATACGATCTTCGGTGGGCTCGACGTGGTGCAGAGGGCCAGGGGGGTGCCGAGCTATTCGCAACTCGACGCCGACGCAGTCGAGACCGAGTTGCTCGGCATCCCGGTGCGGATTTGTTCCCTGCCGCGACTGCGAAAGATGAAGGAAGCGCAGGGAAGAGCGCTGGACAAGGCCGACTTGGAGAACCTGCCCCAGGGTTGAGCTTCCTCACGCCGCTTGGCGGGCGAGGCGGGCGGCCTCGGCGGCGCCGAGGTAGGGCAGGAGGACGAGCTCGGCGCAGTGGGGAAGGAGGTTCCCCAGCTGCTCTGCCTCTCCGCTGGCGACTTTGCGATAGACGAGGGAGACGAGGGAGCCGATCGTCGAGTCCTCGGTGGAGTCGGGGAGGGGCCGCTCGCCCTCATCGCGCTCACCCCTCCCCTGCTTCAGCAATGGCGCCATCTCTGCCACCGCTTCGTTGAAACGCGCGGCAACCGCCGGCCCGGCGCCGCGCGACTCGACCAGGCAGAGACGAGCCAGGTCGGGCTCCGAGGCGAGAAAGCCAAGCGTGGCACGGGTGGCGACGATCGCCTGCCGGGGCCAACCGGGAATCCCCTCGATCGCTTCGGTGACCAGCTCGCGCAGGTGGGCGACGACGACCTCGAAGGCGGCGAGGAAACATTGCTCCTTGCTCTCGAAGTTGGCGTAGAAGACGCGGCGCGAGACCTTCGCCTTCTTGACGATGTCCGAGAGGGTTACAGCGGCGTAGCCCTTCTCGGCGACCGCTTCGGCGAGGCCGGCGATCAGCCGCTCGCGCTGGTGGTGGGCGACCTGCTCGCGGCTGTAGCCGTGGCGGCCTGCCGGCAAGGGACCGAGCTCTTCGGCGGGCATGGGCTGAGCGCAGCAGGTGGGCTAGGCGGAGATCGCGTCGGCGACCTCGCCGGCCTCCCGCGCCGCCTCGTCCTCGCCGACGTAGGGCCGGAGGACGAACTCGAGGGTCTCGGGGAGGAGGCCGCGCAGCTTGTCCGCTTCGCCGCCGATCAGCCGCTGGCCGAGCACCCAGACGATGCCGCCCGCCAGCGTCTCCTCGAGGCTCTCGGGCAGCTCCGCCTGGCGCGGGTTGAGCTCGCGACCGGGCCGCAGCAGCGGCGCCAGACGCTTCAGCGCCGCCTCGTGCCTGGCCGCCGCCTCGGGGCCGGCGGCGACCGCCTCGACCAGGGCGGCGCGGGCGGCGGCTGGATGGGCGGCCACGTCCTCGAAGAGGACGCCGAGCGCCGCCCCGACCCGGTCGGCCCAGGGACCTTCTTCTCGCTTGTAGGCGTCTTCGACCCGGCTCACAGTGCGATCGGTCGCCGCGTCGAGCAAGGCCAGGAAGGCTGCCTCCTTGTCGGGGTAATGCTTGTAGAAGGTCGCGTAGCCGACCTTGGCGCGGCGGACGATCTCCTCCATCGTCGTCTCCTGGTAGCCCTGCTCCGCGATCAGCTCGGCGGTCGCCTCGAGGATGCGGCGGCGCTGGTCGGCGGCGGCGGCGGCGCGGCTGACCGGCTCGGGGCCGGGAGGCTGTCTGGAGTCCTTTCCGGGCAGAGCTCGCACAAGGCTCAGGATAGCGCTAGTTCCCATTGGTACGAAACAGGTACATGGAGTTGGGAAAGTTCCCAAACATAAGCTATGGTGTCCCGAATGGAAGCCCCGGGACCATTGCGAGAGGTTCGCTCGTGGGAAGAGGCTCTACCGGACCGTAGCGCCGACGCCGACGTGCTGGAGGCGATGTTGCTGACGGCAGGCGAGAAGGGTTACGCGAGGACGAGCGTGCGCGAGGTGGCCGAGCGAGCGCGCATCACCCAGGACCGCTTCCACCGCCGCTTCGGCAGCAAGGAGGCTTGCTTCGCCCATGCCTACGAAGAGGCCGCCGAGCGCCTTGCGACCGAGGTGCTCGATGCCGGCCGCGGCGCCGCCAGCTGGCGCGAGGGCTTCCGTGCCGGCCTCGCTGAGCTGCTGCGCTCTGTCGCCGAGCAGCCGTTGCTGGCGAAGGCGCTGCTGCTCGAGGTACGGGCGGCCCGCGGCGATGCTTGGCTCGCTCACCAGCGCCAGGTCGCGCGGCTCACCGCCGCCCTCGACAGCGCTCGCGAGGAGCAGGGCGCCCGCCCCGACTCCAGCCCGATGACCGCCGGCTTCATCGTCGGCGCGATCGAGGAATCGCTCAGCCTCGAGCTCGCCGCCGGCCGCGGCGCCGACGCCGAGCGCCTGCTGCCCGACCTGACCCGCCTCGCCTTCCTGCAGCTCTTCGGAGAGGAGTCAGAGGGGGACAGCCGAGAGGCGCAGCAGCAAACGGATTGAGGAGTACCGCCTCGGTGGTACACTAGCTTCATGGCAACCACCAACCCCCGCGTGCAAGTAACCGTCGACCCCGAGCTGGGAGCCGCGCTAGCGTCCGTTGAGCCCCACCCCGCGAGCAAGTCGCGGCTGATCCGCGATCTGGCGCTGCGCGGGGCGGCGGCAGCAGCAGAGGAGCGGGCTGGGCGAGAGGAGGCGAAGGAGACGTTGCGGAAGATCGCCGACGGTGAGCTTCCCTACGACTTCGACGCCCTGGGAGAAATTCTCTCCGAGCGGGAGCGCTCACCCTTCAAGTACGACTGATGGCGGCGGCGTTTGGGTCGGGCGTGCCGCTCGTGATCGACTCCTCAGCCTGGCACCGCCAACGGGAACCAGTGGTCCACAAGCGTTGGAATGCGACCAACGATGCCGACCTGCTTGTCAGCTGCCCCGTGGCAGCGCTGGAGATCCTGGCGGGAGCACGCGACGAGCGCGAATTCGAGCTCCTAGACCAGGCTTTCGGCGCCTTCCTCCAGGCCCCCGTTACAGCCTCGGTCTGCCGCGCCGCGCAGGGAGCGATGCGCGAGCTCGGTGCACGGCGGCGGTTGCCGGCGGTTGACTACCTGATCGCTGCCGCAGCCGCTGAGCTTGGCTTCGGCGTCCTGCACGCCGACAGCCACTTCGAACTGCTCGCCGGCGTGCTCAGGTTCGAGAGCGTGAACGTGATGACTTCGGGGGAATAGGGTCGTATATACGCTCCCAGCCATGGATCGGACCGACTCCTGCGCTGAGCTGCTGACGGCGCACTTTGCCGAGGGGCGGCATCTCGTGGTCGGGCTGGACACCGATCCCGGGCGCATCCCCGAGTCGATTGCGCCGGGCGCGGGAGCGGCCGAGCGGGTGGTTGAGTTCAACCGCCGCCTCGTCGATGCCACGGCCGATCTGGCCTGCGCCTACAAGCCGAACGCCGCCTTCTATGAGGCGCTCGGAGCAGATGGCTTCAGCGCTCTGGCGGAGACGATCACGGCGATCAGGGACAGCGCCCCCGATGCCGCCGTGATCCTCGACGCGAAGCGCGCCGACATCGGCTCGACCAATGCCGGCTACGTCACGGCCGCCTTCGACCAGCTCGGCGCCGACGCGGTCACCGTCCATCCCTACCTGGGCGGTGAGGCGCTGGCTCCGTTCCTCGCCCGCCACGAGAAGCTCGTCTTCGTCCTCGCCCGCACCTCCAACCCGGGGGCGGGCGAGTTCCAGGATCTCCTCAGCGACGGGCTGCCGCTCTATCGCCACGTCGCCCGCGCCGTCGCCGGCAGCTGGAACGCGGCGGGCAACTGCGGCCTGGTCGTCGGCGCCACCTACCCGGAGGAGCTGCGGGCGGTGCGCGAGGACGTCGCCGCCGAGATGCCGATCCTGATCCCCGGCACCGGCGCCCAGGGCGGCGACGCTGCGGCAGTGGTCGCGGCCAACCGCAAGGCCGGCAGCGAGGCCTTCCTGATCGCCGCCTCGCGTTCGATCATCTACGCCTCCTCGGCCGAGGACTTCGCCGAAGCGGCTCGCGCAGCAGCGCAGACGCTCGACGCCGAGATCCGCGCCGCGGCGAGCGTCTGAGTCCTCAGTCGCTCTTGGCGATCTCAGCCGCCTCGGCGCTGCCGAGGTACGGCGTCAGGGTGAACTCGACCAGATCGGGGAGCAGCTCTTCCAGCTCTTCGGTCTTGCCGGCGATGATGCGGCGCGAGATCAGCGAGACCATGCCGCCGACCAGCGCTTCCTCGGTGGTCGGCGAGAGGCGCGAGAGGACCTCCGGCGGGCGGCCCTCGCGGCCCTCCTGGAAATAGGGGACGAAGCTCTGGATCGCCGCGTCGTAGCGCTCGACCACGGCCGGGCCGGCGACCAGCGCCTCGACCATGCAGAGGCGAGCGAGGTTCGGCTCGGCGGCGAGGAACTGCAGCATCGCCTCGATCCCGGCCTTGATCGCCTGCGGCCACTCCTCGGACTCGTCGAAGGCCGCCGAGACGCGCTCGCGCAGCTCCTTCATCACCGTGTCATAAGCGGCGACGAAGCACTCGTCCTTGCTCGAGAAGTGCTCGTAGAAGGTGCGGCGGGAGACTGCCGCGGCGCGGGTGATGTGGGCAATCGTCGTGCCCGAGTAGCCGTGCTCGGCGATCGCCTCGGCGATTCCAGCGATCAGCCGCTCCCGCTGATTATGAGTGACGAACTCGCGCGGCAGGCCGTGCCTGCCCGGCGGCAGGCGCGCCAACTCGGGCGGATAGCCCTCGGCGCCGTCAGACGGCTCGTTCTCCGATTTGCCAGCGCGTTTACGTGCCACACCGCGAGCATATCCCTCCGGCACGCCGGAGTCCCTGCTCAGCTCCGCCATCGCAGCCTCCATGCCGAGGTACGGCATCACCGCCGCCGACATCAGCTGCGGCACCAGATCGGGCAGCTCCTCGACCGCGCCGCGCACGACCCGCGAGTAGATCTGGCCATAGGCCGATCCGGCGAGCGCCTCGGCGGTGGTGTGGGGGACGGCTTCTGGGTCGTCCATCTCCTGGCGGCCGGCGTCGATGAGCGAGGCGATCACCCGCATCGTCATGTCGCGGCGGGCGCGGGCGGCGTCGCCGGCGGCCAGCACCTCGACCCCGAAGGAGGCGCGGCTCGGGTCGTGGCGCAAGCCCTCGATCACCTGGTAGGCGACGGCGCGGAGGCGGTCGGGCCACTCCTCACAACTCTCATAGGCCCTCACCATGGTCTCCAGGCACTCCTCGTTCAGGTCCTGCCAGGCGGAGAGGAAGCAGTCGTACTTACCGCGAAAATGACGGTCAAACGCGGGGCGGTCGAGCCCGGCCCGCTCGAGGACGATCTCGATCGTCGTTTCGCCGTAGCCCCGCTCGGAGGCGATCTCGATCAGCGCCTCGAGAATCTGGGCGCGCTCGGAGCTGCCGGTCTCCTCGCGAGTCTCGGTACCGAGCACTAGCGCATGAGGCCCCCAGTCCCTGCCTTCGTGGACTTGTCCCTCCGAGCTCCCTGACTCGGGCGTCGCACGATCGCTCCGGCTCAGCCGGCGGCTTTGGCCGGCGACTCGGCTGCCGAACGCTTCGCCGCCTCGGCGCCGACGTACGGGGTGAGCGAGAACTCGACCAGCTCGGGGAGGAGCTGCTCGATCTCCTCGACCTGTCCCATCACGATGCGCTGGTAGATGATCCAGAAGATCCCGCCGACGATCGTCTCCTCGAGTGTTCCCGGCAGCTGCTCCCCCTTCGGCGCAACCTTGCGGCCCATGCGGAAGAGCGGCACGAAGGCCTGAATCGACCGTTCATAGCGCTCGACCGCGGCCGGGCCGGCGGACAGGGCCTCGACGATGCAGGTGCGAGCGAGGGCCGGCTCGGTGGAGACGTAGTGGAGGAAGGCGGCGAGCCCGGAGTTGACCCGGGCGGGCCAGCTGTCGACCCGGCTGGCGGCGTCGACGACGCGCCGCAGGGCCTCTTTGACGGCGAACTCCGAAGCGGCGAGGAAGCAGTCTTCCTTCGAGGAGAAGTTCTCGTAAAAAGTGTTGCGGGCGATACCGGCGCGGCGCACGATGTCGGCCACGGTGACCGCGCGGTATCCCTTCTCGACCGTCTCCTCGGCAAGCGCCGCAATGATGCGGGCGCGCTGGTGCTGGGTGATGAACTCGCGTGGCAGTGGATGCCGCCCCGGGGGCATTCTGGTCGCCTGAGGAGCGCGTTCAGCCACAAGAGTGAGGCTACTCACAGCCCGTCGAGATTCAAGCTGGACGGATTGGCGGCATACCGCTACAGTACCGGAGGCCAGACAACCTGTTCCCTAGATCACAAAGGAAGGGGTAGCGATGGGGAAGCAGGCCGCAACCAACGTCCAGGCAGGGGCTGAGGGGACCGGCAGGATCGGGGAAGTGGAAGCACTCCCTCATATCCCCAAGCTCGAGCTTGTGAATTCCCCCAAGCGCGAAAAGATTCTCGAGGGGATGCTCGAAGCGGTAGGGGGAGAGGGCTACGACGCGACCTCGGTACGCACGGTTCTCGCCCGAACCGGTCTCTACCGACAGGCCTTTTACGACAACTTCGCCGACAAAGATGCCTGTTACCTGGCGGCGCTCGAGATGGGGATCGAGCGGCTCGAAGCGCTGGGGATGAGGGCGGCGGCGAGTGAGGAGAGCTGGCGGGGCAAGCTGCGGGCCGGCCTCGGGGCCCTGCTCGACCACCTCGACGACGAGCCGGATTTCGGCCGCGGGGTGATCGTCGAGGTCCACGCGGCGGGTCCAGAGGCACTTTCAATACGTGCCGAAGCGATGAAAAGGGCGGCCGATTTCATCGATCTGGCCAGGCTGGAGGCGGACGAGTCCGAGTCCCCACCTCAGATCGCTCCGGAGGGCATCGTGGCCGGGATCCACGCCATCGTCCATTCACGGCTCTCCACCGGGGCGAGCGACGGCTTCCGCGGGCTGCTGCCGGAGTTCATGTACTTCGCTGTGCTGCCCTACTTCGGCGCCGAGGCAGCCAGCGCCGAGATGCAAGCCGCGCGCGCCTAGCGCGGCCTGCGTTGGACAGGTCGCGAGTCCTGCCCTACATTGAAGTAGCGATGGATTCGCCATCCACTTCGAATCCACAACGATCCGGTTTGCCTCGCGCATACGAGGTTCGCTCCGAGCGCGAGCGGCTGCTGGAGGCGATGGTGAGGATGGCGGCGGCAAAGGGCTACGAGGCGACCACCGTGGCCGACGTGGTCGAGTTTGCCGGCGTCTCGCGCGACACCTTCGACGAGATGTTCGAGAGCAAGGAGGCCTGCTTCCTGGAGGCCTACGAAGCGGTCTTTGACGTGCTGGTCGCACATGTCACCGCCGCCTTCGAGGCCGCCGCGGAGGAGCCCTGGCCGGAGCAGATCGCAGCCGGACTTGGGGCCCTGGTGGAGCTGCTGGCCGTCGAGGCCGACATCGCACGGATGGCGATGGTCGAAGTGACCGCGGCGGGCGACGACGCGCGCGAGCGCTACCGGGCGATGCTGACCCGTTTCACCCCCTTTATGGAGAAGGGCCGCACCTACTCGGGCCAGGGCGAAGAGCTACCGGCCGATACGGCCCGCTTCGCGATCGGCGGCGCCACCTCGATGATCTTCGACGAGGTCCGCGCCGGCCGCGGCCCCGAGCTGACCCGCATCCTTCCCGACCTCGTCTTCGCCGTGCTGATGCCCTACCTGGGCCCGGAAGCGGCCGAAGACGAGATGCGGCGGGTCACCCACCAGAGCACCTGAGCCGCCGCTCAGACGCCCTCGCCGTGACGGCCTTCGCCAGCTGAAAAGCGGGCTGCTCCTTGGGCGGCTATGTGGAGGGTCTCTCGGCCTAGCTTGTGCTCCAGGGCGATGCCGTCAGCTAGGGGGAGGCCGAATCCCTCGATCGCGGCGCGGCGGTCGGCGAGCATCGTCTCTTGCGGGAAGGAGGCGATCCGCTCGGCCAGCTCCAGCGCCCGCTCGAGGTGGCGGCCCGGCTCGGCCAGCTCGTTGACCAGGCCGATCCGCTGTGCCTCCTCGGCCTCGACCGGGCGGCCGGTGAGGATCAGCTCGAGGGCACGGCCCATGCCAACCACACGCGGCAACCGCTGCGTGCCGCCATCGACCAGCGGCACCCCCCAGCGGCGCTCGAAGAGACCGAAAGTGGAGCTGGGGGTGGCGATCCGCATGTCGCACCAGAGCGCCAGCTCGACCCCGCCGGCCAAGCACCAGCCATCGACCGCGGCGATCGCCGGCTTGGCTGGCGTGAGGCGGGTGGGACCCATGGGTCCATCCGGATGGTCGACGTCGAGGTCCATCGCCTTCAGGTCGGCCCCCGCGCAGAAGGCCTCGCCGCCGGCCCCGGTGAGGACGAGCACGCGGGCGTCCTCGTCGGCCTCGAAATCCTTCAGCCCCCGACGGATCGACGCTGCCGCGGCAGCGTCGATCGCGTTGCGCCGCGCCGGCCGGTCGATGGTGAGCAGCGCCGCCGCGCCGATCCTCTCGTAGCGAAGTTCCTCAGCCATCGCCGCTGAGTCTAGGTAGATGGGGAGCGGGCGGGCTAGTCGCGGCGAACCTCCGGGTCTCGCCGACGACGCCCAACTCCCGGGTACGCCCCGGCGCGCCGCGGTCATCAAGGGCAGGCGCTAGATGACCGCCGCCCAAGCTAGAGACGCTCCCGGACGCTTCCCCACAACGAAAAACGACCGGGGATGACGCCTAAAGCCTGCCCGCGCGTAGCCTTCGCGCTAGAAGCTCTGTGCGCCACCTTCAAGACGGTGTCCCGCTGGCTTCCGCAGGGCCTGCCTTTCCCAGTCGCAGGATCAACTTAGCCTGGCGCCGCGGCGGCGTCTAGGGGGGTCGCCGGCTCTATTCCGCAAAATCCGAAGATTGCGTCTCGATGCGCCTCTGTCGGGCCGTCTGGAAGGCGCTGTGCGGTCGCCGGCGGGATGAACGATGGGTTGGATGCCTCTCGCCGCCGGGCGCGGCGAAACGTGGTGCTGACCGCGGCGATCGCCGGCCTCGGCGGGCTCCTGTTCGGCTACGACACCGGTGTCATCGCCGGAGCTCTGCTCTTCATCAAGAGCGACTTCACTTGGGCAGCTTCGCCCAGGGGCTGGTCGTCGCCGCGGTGCCGATCGGCGCCGTCGCCGGCGCCGCCTTCGCCGGACCGGCCGCCGATCGCTACGGCCGCCGCGTGATGATCCTGCTCGCCGCCATCGTCTTCATCGCCGGGGCGCTGGCCAGCGCCGCCGCCCCGGGCGAGGAGGTGCTGGTGATCGCCCGCATCGTGATCGGCGTCGCGATCGGCCTTGCCTCGGCCGCCGCGCCCGTCTACATCTCCGAGATGGCGCCGCCGGAGAGCCGCGGGCGCCTGGAGTGAGCTGCTGGCGCCGGTGGTGAAAGCGGCGCTCCTGGTCGGCGTCGGGCTGGCGATCCTGCAGCAGGTGACCGGGATCAACACGGTCATCTACTACGCCCCGACGATCGTCGAATTCACCGGCGTCAACTCCTCGGCGGGATCGATCCTCGCCGCGGTCGGCGTCGGCGTCATCAACGTCGGTATGACCATGTTGGCGCTGCGGCTGCTCGACCGGGCGGGCCGGCGAACGCTGCTGATGGTCGGTGTCTCCGGCATGTCGATCTCTCTCTTCGCGCTCGGCGCCGCCTTCATCGGCGGTGGCGGCAGCACCCTCTCCTCGGTGGTGGCGATCGTCAGCCTGATGGCCTACGTCGCCTCCTTCGCGATCAGCCTCGGGCCGATCTTCTGGCTGCTCAACGCGGAGATCTACCCGCTCGGCGTGCGCAGCAAGGCGGCCGGCGTCGGCACGATGGCCAACTGGACCTTCAACTTCATCGTCTCGCTCACCTTCCTGCTGCTGATCGACGCGGTCGGCCGCAGCGGCGCCTTCTGGCTCTATGGCGGGATCGGCGTCCTCACCCTGATCTTCTGCTGGAAGCTGGTGCCAGAGACGAAGGGCAAGCGGCTGGAGGACATCCAGGCAATCTTCCAGGCCCGCGTGGACCGCCGCAAAGCGTCGGCCTAGCAGCACGCTAGCTACGCTGAGCGGATGCGCATCAACGACATCCTCGACGCGAAGCGACCCGTCTTCTCGGTCGAGCTCTTCCCACCGAAGAGCGAGGAGGCGACTGAGCGGCTGTTCGCGACGGCGCGCTCGCTGCGCGAGCTCGAGCCAGACTTCGTCTCGGTCACCTACGGGGCGGGCGGCTCGACCCGCGAGGGCACGGTGGAGATCACGCGCGCGCTGAAGGACGAGCTGGGCTTCGAGACGATGGCTCACCTGAGCTGTGTCGGCGAGACCAGCGAAGGGCTCTCGGCCACCCTCGACCGGATCGCCGCAGCCGGGATTGAGAACGTCTTTGCCCTGCGCGGCGACCCCCCGCGCGGGCAATCGGATTTCGAGCAGCCGGAAGGGGGGCTTGGCAGCGCCGCCGAGCTCGCCGCCTTCATCGGCGACGGCTGGGATTTCAGCGTCGGCGGCGCCTGCTTCCCGGAGGTGCACCCGGAGGCGCCCGACCTCGACACCGACCTCGACTACCTGAAGACGAAGGTGGAGGCGGGCGCGTCGTTCCTGATCACCCAGCTCTTCTTCGACAACCAGGTCTACTTCGACTTCGTCGCCGCCGCCCGGGAGAAGGGAATCGAGGTGCCCATCCTGGCCGGGGTGATACCGGTTGCCAGCTTCGCCCAGACGAAGCGGATCTGCGAGCTCTGCGACGCCTCGATCCCACCGCGGCTGGAAGCAGCGTTCGCGGCCGCCGACGGAGACGAAGAGGCCGAGTTCGAGCTCGGAGTCGCTTACGCGGCTCAGCAGTGCGCCGAGCTGCTGATCGCAGGCGTCCCCGGGATCCACTTCTACGCTCTCAACCGGGCGCCAGCGACGCGAGCCGTGCTCGGGGCGCTGCGAGCTTCGCCGCCCTGGAAGCGCACACGGGGCAGGCCTGCCGACCCGGTCGGCGAGTCGAGCCGTTAGCTACAGGTCTCTAGACTGGTCGCCACGATGGCTGAGCTGAGCTACCAGGGACACCGGATTGGCTTCGACGAGTACGGCGAGGGTGAGCGGCCGATCGTCCTCGTCCACGGGCTGCTGATGAACCGGCGCATGTTCGAGCGCCTTGGGCCGGCGCTGGCGAAGCGCGGCAACCGGGTGATCTGCGTCGACCTGCTCGGCCATGGCCGCTCCGACCAGCCCGACGATCTGCGTCTCTACTCGATGCCGCAGTTCGCCGAGCAGGTGATCGCCCTGCTCGACCACCTGGGGCTGGAGCGGGCGGTGGTCGGGGGCACGTCGCTGGGCGCCAATGTCGCGCTCGAGCTGGCGGTCCGTCATCCTGGACGGGTCGAGGGGCTGTTCATCGAGATGCCGGTGCTCGACAATGCGCTGGCGGCCGTTGCCGCGATCTTCGCCCCGGTTTTGCTCGGTCTGCGGGTGGGCCGGCCGGCAGTCGAGCTCAGCTCCCGCCTCGCCTCACTCGTCCCCCGCACCAACTTTCTGCTCGACATCGGCCTCGACTGGGCTCGTCGCAAACCGCGCCCCACCGTCGCCGTGCTGGAGGGATTGCTGCTGGGCGAGACCGCACCGGGCCGCGAGCAACGGCGTTTGATCGACCAGCCGGCTCTCGTCGTCGGCCACCCGCGCGATCCTCTGCATCCGTTCAGCGACTCGGGGATGCTGATCGAGGAGCTGGGCCGGGCGCAATTGGTCGAGGCAAACTCGATCCTCGAGTGGCGGACGCGCCCGAAGCGCCTCAATGACGAGCTGGCGCGGTTCCTGGACGAAGTTTGGGCGCCGGCGGGGATCCCCGCGAGCGGCTCTAACGGCAACGGCCGAAGCGCCGCTCCTGTGGCAGGATAGGGGCCGCAACGTGGCCAATCGCAGGGAGGAAGAGAGAGAGCGACTCCGCCAGGCCCGGCAGGAACGCGAATCCAGCCAGGGGAAGGCGGACAAACGACGCCTGTTCGCGGTCTACGGGGTGGCCGGCCTGATCGGCCTCCTCGTCGTGGCCGGGATCGTCGCCGCGATCTCCTCCTCAGGCGGCAGCGGGAGCGGCGGCGAAGCGCACATCAACCTGGGGAGCGGCTCCTCCAACGGGGTCAAGCCAGACAATCGCAGCGGGCCCGCTCCGCCCCCGGTGAAGGTCACGAGCCTGAAGCAGGCGGCGAAGCAGGCCGGCTGCGCCCTGCGGCTCAACCTGAAGGAAGAGGGACACAGCCACATCCCGCCGACCTCGCCGACGCCCGACTACAAGACCAACCCGCCGACCTCGGGCAACCACGTCGAACCGCCCTATCAGCAGGCGGACGGCGCCTACAGCGAAATGCCGGGCGAAATCTTCTTCGTGCACTCGCTCGAGCACGGCCGGCTGGAGATCCAGTACAGCCCGGAACTGCCCGAAGAAGACCAGCTGGCCCTCAAGGGCCTCTACGAAACGCTGTACAAGGGGGCGCTGCTCTTCCCCAACGAAAACATGGACTACCAAGTCGCGGTGACGTCCTGGAGAAACCTGTTGGGATGCACCGAATACAAGGGCGCGATCACCCTCGACGCGATCCGCGACTTCGGCAAGGCGAAATGGGGAAGCACGGGCCGCGAGCCGGCGACCGGCTTTGGCTTCAGCGAAAAGGGCCCAACCCCGCTGGAACCGGAAGAAACTGCCCGCTAGCTCCGGCGCGCCCGGTAGGCCGGAAAGAAACCGCCTCCGCTCTGGCTGCCGGCAGATAGCCTGTCGTAAGCCTCGCGGTCGCAGACGATCTCCGAGCAGCGCCACGGCGCCTCACGGTTGGCAAAGCCGCGCTTGAACTCCTCCAGCTGGTCGCCGCGGGAGAGGCCGCCGCCGAGGTTGAGCGGCAGGCCCTGCTCGGCGGAGAGCTCGACCAGGGCCGCGACGACGTTCTTCATCGGCGAGTCGTGCAGGTGGGCCTCGGCGCTGCCGCTCAGGTAGTAGTGGAGAAAGCCGTCGCTGCGGACCGCGATCGAGGCGGCGGCGACCCCGCCGCCGGGGGCGTTGGCGAGGGCGAGCCAGGCGCGGTCCGACTCGAGGATTCGGTCGAAGTAAGCGGCGCCGAAGAAGTAGCGCTCGGCGGCGGCGGCACGGTGCATCGTCTGTTCGTAGACGGCGAGGAATCCGGCTCGCTGCTCGGCGCCGGTCTCTCGACCTGGGAGCAGCTCGACTTCGTAGCCCACGCGGCGGTTCTTGTTGATCCGGTTGCGGTCGCTGGAGCGCCGCTTCGGCGGCAGCTCCGGGTCGGCAATCTGGACGACGTTGCGCTCGGTGGCGCTGGCGAGCAGCGGCTCGCCCAGGGTGTGGCGCAGGAAGAGCGACACGAGGCCGGTCGGGGCGAAGTCCACCGCGCCCGGCTCGACCAGCCCGGCCGGAGTTGACCCCGTCATGGGGTGGCCAACACCGGTTGCGTCGATTCCCGGATAGCCGTAGGGAGAGATCGCGTCGGTCGCTTCCGTGCCAGGGATCTTGCGCACGATCAGCGGCGCCAGCAACTCGGCGTCGCTGGCCTCAATCCTCAGCGTGTGGGTGACTCCCTCGGCATCGAGGAAGGGGCGACTGCGGAAGAACTCCTCGCTCTCCGCCGCCGCACCGCGATCGGCGAGCAGCTCTGCCGTTGCGCGGACGCCAAGCTCACCCTTCGCTCCGGTCACGAGGAATCGGATATGGACGTTCCCTCCGCTCGGCATTCGAGCAAGAGGTCCGCTGCGGCGGCGCGGAACTCGTCGGGGAGCACGCCCCAGACCTCGCAGTCGTCGACGCCATCCGGCCGGCGCAGATGGCCCCGCATCGTCCCCTCGTGCTTCCAGCCCAGCCCCGCCACCGTCTTCTTGGCGACCTCGTTGCGGGCTGGGATACGACCGTAGACGCGGTGCGCGCCGAACTCGCCGAAGGCCCTGGCGATGGTCAGCGCCTCGGCGCGCCGGCCGACTCCCTTGCCGCGCACGTCGTCGCCGATCAGCGCTCCCAGCTCCGGCGCCGTCTGCCGGAAGAGGCCGTAGAGCGCGGTGAAGCCGACTGGCTCTCCGTACCCCTCGACGACGATCGCGTACTTGCGGTCCTCGCCGGAGTCGTCCATCGCCCGCCGCACCCAAGCCTCGGCTTCCTCGAGCGAGAAACCATCGCGCTGCTCCATCAGCGTCCGCGTCGCCTCGGGGTTGTTGAACCAGCGGTACACAGCCGCGGCGTCGCGGGGCTCGAAAGGTCGCAGCGACACCTCGGGACGCTCGTTCATCCCCGAAACCCTATTAACAGCCAGCCGATGGGCCTAAAACGGGACTCATAGTCCCGTTTTAGGCCCATCGGCGATCAGTCTGGGGCTAGGCCGTGGCCCGTTGCCAAGAGCCGGGCCGTGCGAGCGAGGATGCGGAGGTCTAGGCCCAGGCTGCGGCGGTCTACGTACTCGACGTCGAGCTCGATCCGCTCCTCCCAGGGGATGCCGGCGCGGCCCTGAACCTGGGCCCAGCCCGTGAGGCCGGGATGTACCTCGTGACGACGGTGCTGGCGGGGCGTGTAGTCCTTCACCTGGGCGGGAATGGTCGGGCGAGGGCCGACGATTGCCATCTCGCCGCGCAGGACGTTGACTAGATTGGGGATCTCGTCGAGCGAGGTGCGGCGCAGAACGCGGCCCGGCGCAGTCACGCGCGGATCGTCGCGGGCGACGACCATGCCGACCCCGACCGGGTCGGATCCCGGCGCCATCGTGCGCAGCTTCAGCAGCTCGAACTCGCGCCCGTCCTTACCGACCCGACGCTGCCGGTAGACCACCGGCCCGCGGCTGGTCAGCTTGATCGCGACCGCAGCGGCCAGCAGAACGGGAGAGAGGACGATCAGGGCGATCGTCGCAATGACAACGTCGAAGGTGCGCGGCACGGCTAGCGCGTCCCCTCAGCCTTGTCCCAGGCGCCCACAGGAGCGCCGCTCCGCATCCGGTCCCAGAGCCCGAAGGCGATCGAGGCCGTAGTCAGCATGTAGTAGCGGGCGATTCGGAATGGCGCCAGCGACAGCCATCGGCCCAGCACCGCGGCATTCAGAACGGCGAGCTGGACAACCATCGTGGCGATGTAGATCCAGCTTTCGCGGAGCAGAGCGACGTTGGCGGCAAAGGCGGCCACGTGCAGGAACGGCGTCGCGTAGCGCAGCAGCCGGTGCGAGGCGATCTCGAAGGCGTAGAGCGGCGGGTAACCGCCGGGGCGGAGCATTCCTTCCCCCACGACGATGTCCCAGATGCCGACCATCATCCGCCGCTTGCGGGCGAGCTCGCCCTCCAGCGTCGGCACCATCTTCTCCTCGGCGGCGGCCCAAGGGACATAGAGCGAGCGCTTGCCGCGCTTGGCCAGCAAAAACGGGAGCGAGAGATCGTGGCTGCCAGCCGGGGACAGGGGAATGTAGGCGTCACGACGCACGGCGTAGATTGCGCCGTTGCCGGCGGTGACCCCGGCCAGGCCCGACTCCAGCTCGCGCACCGTCATCTCGTAGCGCCAGTAGGAACCCTCGAGGTTGCCGCCGCCGGGGTCGAGGAAGCGGACCTGGCCGCAGACATAGGCAACGACAGGGTCGGCGAAGGGCTCGACCAGGTGGCGGAGAGCGTCCGGCGCCCAGGCGCTGTTGGCGTCGGAAAAGGCGAGGATCTCGCCTGAGGCGCGCTCGGCGGCGGCATTTTGGGCGGCGACCTTGCCGCCTCGCGGCAAGTCGAGAACGAGGTCGGCGCCCGCGGCTCGCGCTCGCTCGACCGTGGCGTCGGCGGAGCCATCGGAGGCGACAATCAACTCGAGCCCCTGGCGCGGATAGTCGAGGGCGAACGCATTGGCGATCTTGGCCGCGATCACCTCCTCCTCGTCGAAGGCGGCGACGATCAGCGAGACGCGCGGCGGCTCCTCCCAGGTGCCGGGGCGCAGCGTGGGCGTCCGGCGCAGGGCTACGAGCGCCCGCAAGACGAGCGGGTAGCCGAGGTGGGTGTAGAGGATCAGGGCAACGCTGATCCAAAAGGCCAGGGCGACGGCGATCATGCTCGCGCCTCCAGCAGCTCCTCGTAGAGCGCGAGCGTCTGCCGCGCGGCCTCATCCCAGGAATAAGACCCCGAAGCCACAGCAGCTGCTGCTGTTCCCAGCTCCGCCCGCGCAGTCTCGTCGCCGACCAGCTCGGCGAGCGCCACGGCGAGCGCCCCCGGGTCCTTTGGCGGGACGAGCCGGGCGGCTCCCTGTTCGGCCACCTCGGGGAAGCCGCCGACCGCGCTCAGCACCAGCGGCTTACCGAAGGCGAGAGCGGCATAGAGGACGCCGGAGTGCTCGACGTCGCGGTAGGGCAGGACGACGACGTCGGCGCGACGCATGATCGCCGGGATCTCGGCGTCCTCGACAAAACGGGTGAGGGTGCGGACTCGACCCGGGGCCTCGGCGGCGAGGCGGCTCAGCGGCTCGACATCCATGCGCGGGTTGCCGGCGATCCAGAGCTCGGCGCCCTTGATGCTGCGAAAGGCTTCGAGCAGGGTGTCGATTCCCTTGTAAGGCCGCAACAGACCGAAGAAGAGGATCACCGGCCCCTCGGCCCCCTCCAGCTCGGGAGGCAGCGGCTTCTCCTCCGGCAGCCGGGTGAGGTAGTCGAAGGCGCCATGGTGGATCACCCGGACCCGATCCAGGTCGAGCCCCACCTGCTCGCGCAGACGCCGCGCGCCGTGCTCTGAGTGGGCGATGACTGCGTCCATCGATCCGAAAGCGCGCCGTGCGCTCGCAAGCTGCCGGCGGCTCGGGCTGGGCGGGAGCACGTAGTGGGCGGTCATCACCCGCGGGCGCGTCGGCGGCAGCAGCATCGTGTCGAGCGCCGGGAGCGTCAGCCACTGATAATGGAGGACGTCGGCTTCGGCGGCGCGGCGGAAGCGCAGCATGTCGGGGAGGTGCTCGGCCAGCTTGAAGGCGCGGCGGCCGGGGGCGCCCAAACCGCGGGCGGCGCTGCGACGGTAGAAGCACTCCCGCACCTCGTAGCCCTCGGCTGGCGGCACCGGTCCGTAGAGAAAACGGCTGGTCAGCAGCTCGACCTCGGCGCCGCCACGGGCCAGCGCCGCGGCGAGGGCACGGTCGTAGGGAGGCGTGAAGGCCGAGGGGTCGACCAGCTGGACACGCATAGCGGGCGATTATGGTGACCGCCGTGACTCCCGCGCTCTCCTACTGCGTCGTGAACACGAATGGCCGCGAGCTCCTGCTCGCCTGCCTGGACGCGATCGAGCGCACCCATCCGGCCGGAGTCGAGCGCGAGATCCTCATCCTCGACAACGCCTCCGACGACGGTTCGGCGGACGCGGTGCGAGCACGGGGCGGCGACATCCGCCTGATCGCCCTGGACCGGCGCGCCGGCAAGGCGGAGAACGACTCGACCCTGCTGCGCGAGGCGAAAGGCCGTTACTGCCTGCTGCTCAACGAGGACTCGGAGCTGCGTCCGGGAGCTGCTGGGGCGCTGATCGCAGCGCTCGACGCCAATCCACGCGCCGGCGCGGCGGGCGCGCAGCTTCTCGATTCCGAAGGCGATCCCGTCCCCTGCGCCTGGCGCTTCCCGGGGGTCGGCACGGCCCTCGCCGGCGGCGTCTTCTTGCACCGCCTGCTCACCGTGCAGAGCGATGGGACCGAGACTCGAGCTGTCGACTGGGCGCAGTCGAGCGCGCTGATGGTGCGGCGGGAGGCGGCGGCGCAGGTCGGCTACCTCGACCCCGCCTTCTTCGTCTACTACGACGAGTGCGACTTCTGCAAGCGCCTCGCGGGGGCCGACTGGCGCACTCTCTTCGTCCCAGCCGCAGAGGCAATCCATCACGACCAGCTCTCCACCGACCTCACATCCGGCCTGCCGCGCATCGTCGAATTCCACCGCAACCGCGACCTCTACATGCGCAAGCACCACTCCCCCCCAGCAGCCCTAGCCGTCCGCGTGCTCACCGCCTGGTCCTACGCCCTGCGAGCGCTGGCTGCTGCCGTCCTACCAAACCAGCCGTCTCGCATCTACCTGGCCCACACCCGCCAGGCGCTCCTCCCAAACCACGGCGAAAGCCTCAGCGACCGCGCAAGACGTGCCGGGACTTAAGCGCCACATAGGGTGCCTAAGTCCCGGCACGTCTAGAAGCGAGAGTCCTCGTCCATCTGCTCGGCCTCGTAGGCCTCCGGGACTCGGCCATCGACGGTTGCCGGCTCGCGGTGGAGAGCTCGCAAGCTCTCGAACAGCTTGCTTGGGTGGCGGAGGCGGGCGAGCCAGCCGCGCTCCTCGGCCGTGAAGAAACCGCTGAGGAGGAGCACCGCCGGATAGGCGAGCCAGAGCAGCACCCTGGCGGCTAGGCCGACGAAGCCCTCCGTCGGCAGCAGCAGTTCGCCCAGCCCGACCAGGACTGCCGAGACGAGTAGGACGCGGCCAAGGCGCCCCCATTCGTAGGGGACTGGGAAGAGGCGCTGGGTGAGCACGTACATCAGCGCGACGACGACGACGTAGGAGGCGACCAGGGCGAGGCCGGCGCCGACGATGCCCAGGGACGGGACCAGCGCCAGGTTGAGGGCTACGTTGGCGACCAACGCGGCGAGCGTCGCCGGGAAGTTGAACTCGGTGCGGCCGGTGCGGCCGAGGATCACGACCAGCACCATGTAGAGGGCGTAGAGGGTGACGCCGGTGGCGATCAGGCCGATCGCTTCGTAGGAGTCGAAGAACTGCGGCGCCGCCAGGACCCGCACGATCCAGCGCGAGAACAGCCACATGCCGGTGACGACGAAGGCGCAGCCGGCGACGAACCAGGTGACGATCGCCGCGTAAACGCGGCGAGCCTCGCCGTCGTCGCGGATCGAGTAGGCGAGCGGTGGCCAGGCGAGCTGGAAGCCGCGAACCAGCACGTTGACCGCCTGCGCGAACTTGACCGCGAGCGAGTAGAGGCCGGCCTCGGCGAGGCCGGCGGAGCGGACGATGACGATCCGGTCGACGAAGTTGAGCAGGTAAAGCGAGAGCTCGGCCGGCATCGTCGGCAGGCCGAAGCGGGTCATCCGCCGCAGCAGCGGGCCGTCGATCCAGAGCGAGAGGCGACGGCGGTGGATGACGATCAGCCCCAACACAAAGGCGGCGCCGCTGGCGTAGCTGCCGAGCAACAGGCCACGCGCGCCCTCGCCTTGGCCAACGACCAGGATCACGGTCAAACCAATCGCCGCCAGCACGTTGAGGATCGTCGTCGTGAAGTAGGCGCGAGCGCGCTCCTCGAGTCGGAACAGGGTCAGCAGGTACTCGAACATGGTCAGCACCCAAAGGCCGCCGATCGAGATCCTTGCCAGGTCGGGAGCGGGACGATTGAGCAGCGCTTCGGAGATCGGCCTGGCGAAGGGAAGCGCGATCAGCGCCGCCGCGCTCGAGAACCAGAACAGTGCCGCGAAAGAGGTCGATAAGACACGAGCCGGGTCCTCGTCGTCCTTGTAGTAGAAGCGGAGCAGGGCCTCGATCGTGCCGAAGCGGACGACGATGCTGGCCGAGACGACGGCGGCGAACATGACCTCCGCGGCGCCGTAGTCGGCTGGGCTCAAATAGCGCGTGTAGAGCGGCAGCAGGCCTACCGCGATCAGCTTCGAGAGGATGCTCGCCGCGGTGTAGGCGGCGCCGGTCGTCGCGAGGCGGCGGAGGTAGCCCGACACGTCGCGAGCCTACGCCGAGGGGCGGACCGGGACTGCGGCGAGCGAGGCTCCGGCTGCAAGCAGGACCCAGGTGATCGGGTCCTCGTAGAAGCCGGCGTAGGCCATGGTGTGGACCAGCAGGGCGATGAAAGTGGCGAGGACTGCGGCTCGGGCGATCGCCTGAGGGGGGAGGGTGGGGGGTCCCTGCCGGGCGCTGGGTTTTTCGCCGGGCGGCTCGTCTCTCTCGCCGGGCGGGTGGGGCGAAGAACGGGACGCCGCCCCCGGCAGGGACCCCCCACCCTCCCCCCTTGAGCCCAAACCAGCCGCCATCGTCCAAAGCGCTGCGATTAGAAGAGCTGCGTAGGCCGCCAAGCCGATCAAGCCTTGCTCAGCTGCAACGGTCACGGGCTCGGTGTGCGATACCGATACGGGGGCTTTCTTGGTTGCTGCGTGTTCGCGGTAGGCGCGGGGGAAGCTGCCGGCTCCGTAGCCCCAGATCGGCCGCTGGGCGAATAGGTCGGTGCCGCCGGAGACGAGGTTGGCTCGCCCGCCGGTATCCACGTTGAGGCGGGAGATGCTGATCTTAGAAGTGCCGCCGGCAAACACCACGACAACCAATGCCAACAAGCCAACAGCTCCCACGGCTCCAAGCGTCCAACGCCAGCTCCAGCGCAGAGCGGCGAGCACAGCTAGTCCAGCAAGCAGCGCGGCGAAGCTTGATTGCGAGAAGGTCGGCACCAGCCCGAGCCAGAGGACAGCAACCAATCCGGTCAGCAGCGCGAGCGTTCGCCGTTCCTTCGCCCACAGCAGCGCCGACATCGCCACCACGATCACCAGCGCCAGGTACCTGCCGTAGATGTTCGGATCCCAGAAGATCGAGTTGACCCGGAAGTAAGTGTGGAATTCATTCGACCTGATGACTTGGTCGTTCCAGAACAAGCTGCGACTGAAGTACTCGACCGAACCCACAAGCACGAATGCCACGGCCTCGATGGCAACCACCCACAGCACGAGTACCAGCAGCTTCTTGTCCCAGCGCACGTCTCGCAGCAGCGCGTAGAGCAGCGAAAACGGCACGAAGAAGAAGCAGACGTTCTGGAGACTTTTCGAGAAGTCGGGCGAGTACAGCGTCTGCAGCGCGTAGAGCACGACGACCACAGCGAGAACCAGGGGCAGGAGGGAGGGGGGTCCCAACCGTGTGCTGGGTTTTTCGCCGGGCGGCTGCTGTCTCTCGCCGAGCTGCCAGGGCGAAAAACAGGACGCCGCATCCGCTTGGGACCCCCCTCCCTCCTGCCACTCGCCCAGCACCGCGGAGAGCACTCCCCCGGCAATCACCAGATACAGCGGCACCAAGAGGTTGGCCGTGTCACCACCGGCATGTAGCGGGACGCGGAAGGGCAGCGCTGCCACGATCGCCAGCGGCAACAGGGCCGACCAGCGGTGAAAGGCAACGGTAAGAATCGAGATTGCCACCAGACCTGCGAGAGCAAGCGCAACAAGCCGAATCGAGTGGTTGCGCAAGTCAACGATCTGGGGCGAGTGCCACTGGTCGCCGAGGATCAGCAGTGGGAAGAGGGCAAGCGCAAGCAGCATCGACGCAGAACGGACTCGGCTCGAGGGCAGCAGGATTGCCGCAGCGGCCGACCCGGCCGCAACCAGAACGCCGATCGCGGACAGGATCATCGGTCGCTTCCCCTGAGGCCTGGCGCTTGATTGTCGCCTAGCAACAGAAAGGCGCCGCTCGGCTTCATTTCGAGCGTCCCGCCCGCTCGCAGCCCGGCGCGGGGTTGCGGGACGCACGGTGCAAGCGCATCACGCCGCTCGGAACCAGTACACGGTCCTGGCCCAGCAGCTTCACGCGAAGCTTGTAACGGCCGGGCGGGGCGGGGCCGTCGCTGCGCGTGCGACCGTCCCAGTAGAAGGTGAAGAAGCGGTAGCGCTTCAGGTAGGTGTCACGAGCCAGGGTCACGACGAGCTTGCCGCCCGGCTTCACCACCTGCACGTTGGCGCGGTCGGAGCGGGTGACGCGGAAGCGGATCCGGATCCGGTCGAAGCGGCAATCGCGGTTCGGGGTGAAGCCGCGGCTGGCGAGGGTACCGAAGGTGACTCGGTCGAGCACGAGCGGGTCGCGCTTGAGGCGCTGCGACCAGGCGAAGGCGGCGATCGTGGCGAAGACGAGCAGGGCGAAGACGACCGCCGCGGGGCTAGGGGTTCGCCGTGGAGGCATTGTCATCGCCGATCACGACCGCGACCGGCGCCCCTGCCGAGAGCGAGGCGATCTCCGAGGTCATCGGCTGCACCTGCGAGATCTTCAGCGCCGTGGCAACTCGGTGCGCCTCACGACCATTGCCCTGCTTGAACATGACGACGCTTTTGGTGAAGCTCGAGCGGCTGTTGGTGACCGCGCCGAGCTGGAACCCCTTGCGCTCCACCATGTTGCCGTAGGTGCCGGCCAGACCTTCGACGGCGGTGCCGTTGAGCACCGTCACCTCGATTTCGCTTGGCTTGACCGCGTGGGACGCTTGCTTGCCTCCCTTGCCGTTAGCTTCGTCGCCGGAGCCGTTCACGACCGCGTAGGCAACCCCGCCCGCGACCAGCACGAGGACGACGAAGATGGCCACCAGGTAGCGCGGTTCGCCGAGCCTGCTGCCGATCCCTCCACCAGCGCCGGCGAAGCGCTCGCGCAGGCGCTCGGCGCGCGTAAGTTCGGGCAGGCCCAACTCGCGCCGCTCGCGCCGGTGCTCGCGAAGCTCGTCATCGCGCGCCTCTTCCAGTCTGCGCATCTCCTCGGCCCGCTCCGCCGCGGCGGCCGAGGTCGTCTCCTTGCGCTCGGCGTCGCGCTCCGGCGCCGAGCCCGCCCACTCGCGCAGACGGCGAATGTCGCGCCCCTGGGCAAAGGAGAGCAGGGCGAGCAGGGCCAGGCCGAGGAAGGCGACCAGACCCGCGTAAGCCCCGATTTCCTTAAGCAGCACCAAGGTTGGCTGCGAGAGGCTATCCGTTGAGGCCGACTAGCTGACTGCCGCCGCGTCTCCGCCCTGTGCCGTGATCAGCTCGACCACCCGTTCGGCGAGGTTGGCCTCGTCGCCGGCCATCACCAGGTGCTCGAGCGAGTTCAGCGTCGCCTCGACCCACTGCGGGTCGAGCGGCGCTTCGCGGACCGCGCGGTGGATCCGTTTCGCCGCCGTCGGCCGCGGCTCCTCGCCGCTGCCGAACAGCTCCTCGTGCAGCTTCTCGCCCGGCCGTGGCTGGGTGAACTCGATCGCGATCTCCACCCCCGGCTCATAGCCGGCGAGACGAATCATGTTGTTGGCGAGATCGACGATCTTCACCGGCTCGCCCATTTCGAGGACGAAGACCTCGCCCTTGCCGGCGCCGATGTCCCCCGCGCGGATCACCAGCTGGACCGCCTCGGGGATCGTCATGAAGTAGCGCGTCATCTCCGGGTGGGTGACGGTGACCGGGCCGCCGCGCTCGATCTGGCCGCGGAAGATCGGCACGACGCTGCCCGAAGAGGCGAGCACATTGCCGAAGCGAACGCTGGCGAAGCGGGTGCCGGGGTGGTTATGGCCAGCCGTCTCGACGATCCACTCGGCCATCGCCTTGGAGGCGCCCATCACCGTCTTCGGGTTGACCGCCTTGTCGGTCGAGATCAGGACGAAGCGCTCGACGTCTGAGGCGGCGGCGGTCTCGGCGGTGATCCGGGTCGCGATCGCGTTGTTGCGGACGGCCTCCAGCGGGTTAGCCTCCATCAAGGGCACATGCTTGTAGGCGGCGGCGTGGAAGACGACACTCGGCTTGAAGCGCTGCATCGTCTCCAGCATCCGGTGCGGCTCCTTGCAGTCGGCGAGCACCGCCTCGACGCTGCTGAAGTGTCGCTCGTCGACCATCTCCCGCTCGATCTCGAAGAGGTTGTCCTCGGCGTGGTCGAGCATCACCAGCAGCCGCGGCCCGACCCGGGCGATCTGGCGGCAGAGCTCAGAGCCGATCGAGCCGCCGGCGCCGGTGACGAGGACGATGCGGTCGCGCAGGTAGGCGCCGACCCGGTCCAGCTCGACCACGATCGGGTCGCGCCCGAGCACGTCCTCGACCTGGACCTCGCGCAACTGCTTGCTGAGCTGGACACCGCCGCGCAGCAGCTCGAAGACCGTCGGCAGGGTGCGGACGCGGATCTCGCGCTCGCGGCAGGCGGCGACGACCTTGGCCCGCAGCGTTCCCGGCGCGGAGGGGATCGCGATCACGACCTCGTCGGGCTCGGTCTCGTCGAGGATCGCCTCGATCCGCGCCGTGGTGCCCAGCACCTTGAGGCCCAGCATCCGCATCCCCTGCTTGCGCGCGTCGTCGTCGACGAAGCCGATCGCGGTCGCACCCAGATTGGGGTTGAGGTGCATCTCACGGACGACCATCTGGCCGCCGGAGCCGGCGCCGATCACCAGCACCTCGTGCTTGGGCAGGCGGTGGCCGTGGGTGGGGCGCTCGACGATCAGCCGCACGGCGAGGCGGGCGCCGGCGATCAGGAGCAGGGTGAGCATGAAGTCCATCACCGCGACCGAGCGCGGCAGGTTGTGCTTGAACGGCTGCAGCACGGTGAAGAGGACGACGACGATCGCGCTGGCGACGGCGACGGCGCGGACGATCGTGAGGAAGTCGCGACCGCTGACGTAGCGCCACCACTTCTGGTAGAGGCCGAAGGCGGCGAAAACGGAGACCTTGACGACGATGACGAAGCCGACCGACTGGGCAAACAGCAGCCAGTAGCGGTGGGGGAGATCGGAGCGGTCCAGGAAGCGAAGCCGGAACGCCAGGTAGAAGGCAAGCGCGACCAGGAGCGCGTCGGCCGCCACCTGGAGGACCCGATTGCGGTAGACGGGGTGGTTCAAGCGGTGCATGGCGACCAGACGAGTTTAGAGCGTGCCCGGCATCCCGCCTACAATCCCCGCTTCGCGCATGCTGATCTTCTTCGCCAGCCTCACCGACAAGATCGTCGAACCCGTCGTCAACGTCGCCACCGATTTCATCGGCTCGGCGGGCGTCGTCGCCGTCTACCTGCTGATGCTGCTGGAGTCGGCCTGCATCCCGGTGCCGAGCGAGGCGATCATGCTGTTCGCCGGCTTCAGCGTCTCCAAAGGGGATCTGACCCTGTTCGGGATCGTCGCTGCGGGCGTGCTCGGCAACCTCACCGGTTCCTGGATCGCATACGGGGTGGGCTACTTCGCCCGCCTCGACCTGCTCGAACGCAATCGGCTCATCCACATCAGCCCCAAGCACCTGAAATGGGCCGACGACTGGTTCAAGCGCTACGGCGACGCGACCGTCTTCTTCACCCGCATGCTGCCGATCATCCGCACCTTCATCTCGCTGCCGGCGGGCGTGGCGCGGATGCCGTTCTGGCGCTTCACCGCCTTCACCCTGGCCGGCTGCATTCCCTGGGTGTTGATGCTGGCCCTTGTCGGCCGCAGCGTCGGCGATAACTGGGAACACTGGCGCCACAACCTCGGCTACCTCGACTACGTGGTTCTGGCCGCAATCGTCGGTGGCATCGTCTACCTGCTGATCCGGCGGCGGCGGGGCGGCGACGGGCAGGGCGAGGAGGCCGAGCCCGTCGCCGAGCCCGCCCGCTCGGGCGGAGGCGCTTGAGCGCAGCCGCCGACGGCAGGATCCCGCCTGCCCGCGCGCTGACGCTGGGGATCGTCCAGGGGCCGGCGGAGCTGCTGCCGGTCTCCTCCTCCGCCCACATCGTCCTCGTCCCCTGGCTCGTGGGGTGGGACTGGGAACAGCTCGACCCGGAGGTGCGCAAGAGCTTCGAGGTGGCGCTGCACGGTGGGGCCGCGGTGGCGCTCCTGATCGGCCAGAGGCAGACGATCCTCGAGGAGCTGCGGCATTTCGATCGATCGCGGGCGCTGGTCCTCGGCCTCTCCTTCCTGCCGGCCGCCGTGGTCGGCTACGCGCTGGAGCGGCCGATCGAGCAGCGATTGGGCGGACCGAAGGGGACGGCGATCGGGCTGCTCGCGGGGGCGGCGGCCATGCTGATCGCCGATACACGGCCGCAGCAGCGCGGCCGTGGCGAGGCGACTCCCACGGACGGGCTGGTGCTGGGGATCGCCCAGGCAGCTGCCCTCGCGCCGGGCGTCTCACGCAACGGCGTCACTTTGGCGGCGGCCCGCTGGCGGCGCTTCTCGCGCGACCAGGCGAATCTGCTCTCGCGCACGGTCGCCCTGCCGATCATCGTCGGCGCCACGATCCTCAAGGGAGAGCGCCTGCGCCGCCGCGGCGCCTCCCCCGCCCTGCGCCGCTCGATGGCGATCGGCGTCGCCGCCTCCTTTGCCTCGACCCTCGCTTCCCAGCGGTTGATCCGCCTGGTGGAGCGTGACCGGGCGCTGTGGCCCTATGCGGCTTATCGGGCGAGCTTGGCAGCGATCGTGCTGGCAAAGTTACGCCGGACATCTCGCTGAGCAGGTAACTCCCAGATTTGGAGAAACTTGGAATTGATTTGGAGTTCGCTACAATTCCAAATCTTGGAGAAACTTGGAATTGATTTGGAGTTGAGATGTTCGTAGCCCCCGCACCCTCAATCCCCGAAATGCTGAAAAGCCTCCCTGGCGAGGCCGTGGGAGCCGCGCTGGCGGCGCCCTTCGCAGGGCACGAGGCTGACGAACGCTATCTGCACTGGGACAAGCTCTGCCGCCTCGATCCACCCGCCGGGCTAAGCGCAGAGCAATGGTGGCTCAAACTCAAGCTCTCTCGAGCGGGCGAGATGCGCCACTTCCCTCTCTGTGACCTCAATGACAACCGGTTCGGGTTCACGCTGCCCGACGCGGTCCTGCGTCACCTGCATCACGTCGATCAGCGCGGGAGCGGCGAGGTTGCGATGGACGAGGCAGTGTTGTCGGAGCAAGGGGCACGTCAGAGGTTCCTCGTCAATTCACTGATTGAGGAGGCGATCAGGTCCAGCCAACTCGAGGGGGCGACCACGTCGCGGCGCGTCGCCAAGGAGCTGCTGAGAACTGGCCGCAAACCGAGAGATCAGAGCGAGAGGATGATCGCCAACAACTACAGGGCACTGCAGTTCATGCGCGACGAAATGGGTGACACGCTGAACCCAGACGCTGTCCTAGAGCTGCACAGAATCCTCACCGAGGGGACGCTCGACGACCCAAGCGCGGCCGGGCGGCTACAGCGGCCGGGCGAAGAGAGGGTTGCGGTCTACGACCGGGATGACGAGGAGATGCCAATTCACAAGCCGCCTCCCGCCGAGCAACTCCCTAACCGCCTAGACCTTCTTTGCAAGTTCGCCAACGAACCCGACAGCGCCGAGCATTTCGTGCACCCCGTGGTTCGAGCCATCCTGTTGCACTTTTGGCTCGCCTATGACCATCCTTTCTTGGATGGAAACGGCCGCACGGCTCGTATCCTGTTCTTCTGGTCGATGAGGACGCGCGGCTACTGGCTCGCCGAGTACCTGCCAATCTCCCGGTTCATCCGAAGGGCTCCCAATCAGTACGCCCGGGCGTTCATGGAAGCTGAGACCGACGGAGGCGACACGACCTACTTTCTGATTCACCAGCTGAAGGTGATCGAGAGGGCAATCGACGATGTCCATGCGTACGTGCAACGCAAGACGGCCGAGGTGCGGGATGTCGAGCGGTTGTTGCAGGGCGACGACAACCTCAACGGCAGGCAGCTTGCGCTCCTCACGGACGCCGTGCGACACCCGGACGGCACGTTTTCGTTCGACAGTCATGCCGACAGTCACCGGGTCTCGCATGAGACGGCGCGCTCCGACCTGCGGCGTCTCGTCGAGCGCGGCTTGCTGGTGCGGCGACGCAAAGGCAGGAAGCACCTGTTCGAACCTGCGCCCGACCTGGACGAGCGCCTGAAAGAATCGCCCGTGTGAGCGACGCGGACGCCTACGCGAAAGCCGGGGTCGACCAGGGGGCGGCGGACTCTGCGGTGGCCGGGTTGGTGCGGGCGCTGGGGCGGATCGAGCTGGGGCGGCCGGCACGGCAGGTGCCGCTGCCTGGCCACTATGCGAGCGTGATCCGGATCGACGAGCGGACCGGGATCGCGCTCTCCACCGACGGGGTGGGCACCAAGCTTCTCGTCGCCGAGCAGCTTGGCCGCTTCGACACGGTCGGCATCGACTGCGTGGCGATGAACGTCAACGACGTGATCTGCGTCGGCGCCGAGCCGCTGGCGATGCTCGACTACATCGCGATCGATCGCGCCGACCCCGAGGTCTGCGAGCAGATCGGCGTCGGCTTGGCGCGGGGGGCGGAGCTGGCGGGGGTCGAGGTCCCCGGCGGCGAGCTGGCCCAGCTCGGCGACATGGTGCGCGGCTTCGACCTCGCCGGCGCCTGCTTCGGCGCCGTCGCGCTTGACGCGATCGTCGATGGCACGGCCGTACAGCCGGGCGACCCGGTCATCGGCCTGCCTTCCTCCGGCCTCCACTCGAACGGCTACACGCTCGCCCGCTCGGCGCTGGAGGGGATCGACCTGGACGAGGACCCGGAAGGGCGCCTCGGCCGGCCGCTCGGTGAGGAGCTGCTCGAGCCGACTGAGATCTACGTCAAGCCGGTGCTGGAGCTGCTGCGCTCCGAGGTCGAGGTGCGCGGCCTCGCCCACATCACCTCGGGCGGCCTCGGCAACCTGCTGCGCCTCGCCGCCGACGTCGGCTACGAGATCGACGAGCCGCTTCCCGTGCCGCCGATCTTCGAGTTGATCCAGGAGCGCGCCGGTGTGCCCGAAGGGGAGATGCACGAGGTCTTCAACATGGGCTGCGGCTTCTGCTGCGTCATCGCCGCAGAGCAGGAGGACGCGGCTCTGGATCTCCTCCGCACCCACTGCCCCGGGGCGAGGCGAATCGGTCGCGCGGCGGACGGCCCGCACGAGATCGTCCAATCCTGAGCGGGACTCCGCGATTCGATAGAGAACCTCTATCGGCAGCGTGTTCGACAATGACCGCAGGTAGATGGACACCCGCCCTTCCAGCTCGATGATCGGAACCGTTCTCTCCGGGCGCTACCGGCTGGAGGCGAAGCTGGGCAGCGGCGGCATGTCGACCGTTTACCTGGCCCGGGACGAGACGCTCGATCGGCCGGTCGCGGTCAAGGTGATGCACCGCGAGATGTCCGAGCAGCCCGAGCAGCTGCAGCGCTTCCGCCAGGAGGCGCGGGCGGTCGCCAAGCTGACCCACCCCAACGTCGTCTCCGTGATCGACGCCGGCGAGGATGGCGGCCACCCCTACATCGTCTTCGAGTACGTCAAGGGCGAGACGCTGAAGCAGCGGATCGGCCGGGTCGGCGCGCTCGACACCCAGGAGGCGATCGCCTACGCGATCGAGGTCGCGCGCGGGCTCAGCGTCGCCCACGCCCGCAACATGGTCCACCGCGACATCAAGCCCCAGAACGTGCTGATCGACGAGGAGGGTCGCGCCAAGCTGACCGACTTCGGCATCTCACGCCAGCTCGAACAGGCCGGCGTGACCGCCACCGGGCGCGTCCTCGGCACCACCGACTACGTCGCGCCCGAGCAGGCGATGGGCAAAGGGGCCGACCCCCGCTCGGACATCTACTCGCTCGGCGTCGTGCTCTACGAGATGCTGATCGGGCAGGTTCCGTTCCACGCCGACAGCCAGGTCGGCGTGGCGATGAAACACGTGAACGAGGAGCTGCCGGACGTGCAGCGGCGGCGTCCGGAAGCTTCAGCCGCGGTGGCGCTGGTGGTCGAGCGGGCGACGGCGAAGGACCCGGGCGAGCGCTACCAGTCGATCGCCGAGATGATCGACGACCTCGAGACCGCGCTCGAGGTCGAGGCGGCTAGGGCCGGCTCGACGACCGGCGAGGCGACCAGCGTGCTCGACGCGGTACCACCGCCGAAACGAAAGCTCTCCGGCCGGGGGCGATGGTCCTGGGCGGCGATCCTCGTCCTGCTCCTGGTCGGCGGTGGCGCGCTGCTGGCGGTGCAGCTGATCTCCAGCGGGATCGGCGGCGGTGGCGCCAACAAGGGCAAAGGCGGCAACATCTCGATCTCGGGGGCAACCGATTACGACCCGCAGGGTGATGGCGAAGAGGTCGGCAGCAAGGTCGAACTGGCCGCCGATGGCGACCCGACCGGCACCGCCTGGGAAACCGAGCACTACGACTCCGAAACGTTCGAAGGCACCAAGACCGGGCCCGACCCCGGCGTCGGCATCTACGTCACCACCACCTCGCCGGCCAACCCGACGAAGATGATCGTCCGCACCCCGACGCCAGGCTGGGACGCCCAGGTCTTCGCCGCCTCCGCCGGACCGCCCTCCGATCTCAGCGGCTGGGGCGAACCGGTGGGCGAAGTGAGCGAAGCCGAAGCGACGCAGGAAATCGACCTCAACGTCCGCCAGCCCTCGACCTACTTCCTGCTCTGGTTCACCAAGGCCTCCCCGGCCCGCGACCAGGAAGGCCGCTACCAGATCGAGATCAGCGACATCAAACTGCTGGGCTGAGCATCAGAACTCGTAGGAGCGGACTTTGGTGTGGCGCTCGATCGCCAGGCCGACCAGGCGGTCGCATAGGTCGGCGTAGGCGAGGCCGCTTGCCTCCCAGAGCTTTGCGTAGACGCTGGTCTCGGTAAAGCCGGGCATCGTGTTGATCTCGTTGACGAGGAGCTCGCCGTTGGGCTCGACGAAGAAATCGCAGCGGGCGAGTCCGGCACAGCCGCCGAGCCGGAAGGACTCGAGCGCCAATCCCTGCAGGCGAACCGTCTGCTCGCTGGTCAGCGACGCCGGCACGATTAGCTCCATGCCGCCGTCGCTGTACTTGGTCTCGTAGTCATACCAGTCGCCGTGGGCGATCACCTCACCCGGCAGCGAGCACTCAACCTGCTCGTTGCCGAGCAGCGAGCACTCGACCTCGCGGCCCTGGGCGGAGGCCTCGACGATCACGCGGGGATCGTGGCGCAGGGCCAGATCGACCGCGGCGTCGAGCTCGTCTCCCAGCGACTCGACCCTGCTGATACCGACGCTGGAGCCAAGCCGCGAGGGCTTTACCCAGAGCGGCAGGCCCATCTCCTCGCAGCGCGCGCGCCAGCCGGCTTCGCCGGCGGCGGCGAACTCGACCTGCGGCAGACCATGTTGGGCAAAGAGGCGCTTCAGCGTCAACTTGTCCATGCAGACAGCCGAGCCGAGCACATCGGAGCCGACATAAGGGATGTCGAGCCACTCGAGCACGCCCTGCACGCTGCCGTCCTCGCCGAAGGGACCGTGCAGGGCCGGGAAAGCGACCTCTGCGCTGAAGAGACCCGCCGCCGGCAGCAGCTCGACCGGAGCGCCGCGGAAGCTCCAGCTGCCGTCGCGGGCGATCGTTAACAGCAGCGCCTCGTGACCGGCGTCCTGCAGGCCGCGCGCCACCGCCGCGCCCGAGCGCAGCGAGACATCGTGCTCGGAGGAGCGGCCGCCGCAGAGCACCGCGACCCTCACGGGACTTCCGTTTCCGTTTCGGATTTCGTCGCTCGTTTGCCGACGACCACGGTCACGCTCGACCCCGGCTCTACTTCGGCGCCCGGGGGCGGGAACTGGTCGGTGACCCGCCCCACCTGCGAGGGCACTTCGGTTTCCTGTTCAGAGACCGTGGGGTCGAGGCCGGCCGCGCGCAGGGCTTCCACCGCTTCGGCTCGTTCCTTGCCGATCACGTTCGGCAGCTTCGTCTTCTGCACGCCCTTGGAGACGACGATCGAGACGGTCGAGCCGCGCGGCAGCTGCGAGCCGGCGCTCGGCGCCTGGCGGATCACCTCGCCCGCCGGCTTCGCGCTTTCTTCTTCTTCGACGCTCGGGGCGAAGCCCCGCCCGCGGATCTGCTGCACCGCCAGCGAGCGCTGCGTCCCCACCAGGACCGGCACCGCGGCCAGCTTCTGCCCTTTGGACACGATGAGGACTACGGTCGAGCCACGGGTGGCGGTCCTGCCCCCGGAGGGATCGGAGCGAATCACGAGACCCGTTTCCACCTGGTCGGAGTTGACCTTTTTCACCGCCACTTCGAAGCCCGCTTCTTCCAGCTTCGCGGCGGCGGCTTCCTGGCTGAGGCCGGACAGCCCCCCCGGCACCTTGGCGCTGCCCGGGCCGGCGCTGACCGTCAGCCCCACCTTGGGCTTCGAGCAGAAGAAGCTGAGAAAGGCGCATTCGAGCGAGGAGCTGCCGGCCGGGGGATCCTGCTCGAGAACCGTGTTGGCCGCCACTTCGCGCTGCACGCGGTTGACGTTGCCGACCTTGAACCCGTTCTGTTCCAGCAGGGCGATCGCGACGTTGAGCTGGTTGCCCGTCACCCCTGGGACGTCGGTGGTGGTGTCCCGCGTCAGAGCAAAGCCCAGCACCGCGCCCAGCAGCACCGCGCCGACCGCGAGCCATACCCAGCGCCTGCGGCGCTTCTCCTCTGGGTCGGGCACCGTGGCGGCGGCCCCGTCGGGGCCAACTGCGACTGGTGGCAGGGGCGCGAAAGCCGCCGTGCCGCCGCCTTCGGCCGCGGGGTTGCGGAGGGCGGCGTCGAGCGCCGCGATGAAAGCGTCGGCGCTCTGAAAGCGCTGTCCCGGGTCCTTCTCCAGCGCCCTCATCGTCACCGCGTCGAGCGCGGGTGAGACGTTCGGATTGACCGAGCTGGGCCGCTGCGGCGTGTGCGAGACCTGCTTCATCGCGATCGCGACGGCCGAGTCGGCTTCGAAGGGCACCTGCCCCGCGAGAGCCTCATAGAGGATGACCCCAATCGAGTAGAGATCGGAGACGGCGGTCACCGCCTGACCCTGAGCCTGCTCCGGCGAGAGGTAGTGCGGGGTGCCCATCACCGATCCGGCCTGGGTGATCTCCGACGCCCCGGCGCGGGCGATGCCGAAATCGGTGACCGTGGCCACCCCCTCATCATCAACAATGACGTTCTGCGGCTTCAGGTCACGGTGCACGACACCGTGACGGTGGGCGAAGCCTGCCGCCTCGAGCACCTGGCGAATCAGCCCGACCGCTTGCTCCGGTGTGAGCCCCTGGTCGATCAGCTCCTTCAGCGAGCGTCCCTCGAGCAGCTGCATCGCGATGTAGTAGGTGCCTTCGATGTCGCCTCGGTCGAAGACGGCGACGATGTTGGGGTGCTGCAAGCCGGCGGCCGCCTCCGCCTCGCGGCGGAAGCGCTCGACGAATTCGCGGTCCTGGGCGAAGCGCCGGTGCAGCACCTTGAGCGCGACTCGGCGCTGAAGGTGTGAGTCCTCGGCCAGCCACACGTCCGCCATCCCGCCCGATCCGATCCGGCGCAGAAGCCGGTAGCGGCCGTCGATCGTGCTTCCCTCGCCGACTTCAGGCGACAATTCAGCCCCCTTCGTTGAGGATCGTTTCGGCGACGTCGCGGAAGATCGGCGCCGCCACGTCATTTCCAAACGCCGTCGTGCACTCGACCGTCGCGGCGATCGCGATCTTCGGTTCGTCGGCCGGCGCAAAGCCGATGAACCATGCCTGGTTCTCTTCGGCGCCACCGCCGCAGGTTGCGTTGAACGGGGTTTCCGCGGTGCCGGTCTTGCCGGCGACCGCGACGCCCGGGATCGCCGCATTGGTACCGGTGCCTTCGCTGACCACACCTTCCATCGCCGTGGTCAGCTCGGCCGCGGTCTGCTTGCCGATCGGCCGGCTGTACTGGGACGGTTCGAGGCGCTTGGTGACGCGACCGTCCGGGTCGACAACGCGGCTCCAAATCTGCGGCTTCATCAGGCTGCCGCCGTTGGCGATCGCGGCCGCAACCTCGGCCATCTGCAGCGGCGTCACCGCGAGGCGCTCCTGGCCGATCGCGACGCGGGCGATGTCGATCGGGTCGTTGCGACCGAGCAGCTGTCCGCCTTCGAAGATCCCGCTCGCGTAGACCTGGTCTTCGGGCAGGTCTATCGCCGGGGTCGAGTTGAAGCCGAAGCGGTCCATGTATTCGAAAAGGGTTTCCGGGCCGACCTGTTCGCCGAGCTGGGCGAACCAGGTGTTGACCGAGTTGGTCAGCGCCGTGTCGAGGGTGATCGGGCCGAAGCTCGCGGTGAAGTCGTTCTGCAGCGGCTGCCCCTGGACGTCCAGTTCGCCGGGGGCGTCTATCGTCGTTTCCGGCGTGATCGTGCCGCTGTCGAGGCCGGCGGCGGCAGTGACCACCTTGAAGGTCGATCCAGGCGGATATTGCCCCTGCGTGGCGCGGTCGAGCAGCGGCGATTCGACTTCGTTTTCATTCAGCTTCGAGAGTTCGAAGGGAACCCGGTTTGGATCGTAGGAGGGGTTCGAGGCGAGCACCCGCACCCGGCCGCTTCTCGGCTCGATCGCCACCACGGCGCCGAAGCCGGCTTCCTTGAGATCGGAGAGCGCCACCCGCTGCGCTTCGGGCTCGATGTTGGTGACGATGTCGTTGCCTTCCTGGCGCTTGCCCCGCAGCTGGTCGAGGATCGAGCTCAGTTCGGAGCTGTTGCCGACCAGTTCACCGTCGTGGTACTGCTCGAACTCGCTGTTTCCCTGGCGCACGAAGCTGTAGCCGATCGGGTGCCCGTACAGCGCGCCTTCCGGATAGCGCCGCACGTAGCGCCGGCTGGCGCCGTGCCCCTTGGCGACGGAACGGGCCAGCACCGTGCCGTCCGCCGCCAGGATCCGCCCTCGCTTGATCTGCTGCTGCTCCAGCAAAGGACGCTTGTTGGCTTCCTTTTCCTTCAGCGCCTGCGCGTCGAATACCGACCAGTAGGACGTGAAGCCGATCAACACCGCGAAGAGGACGACGATCAGCCCGAAGAGCTTGACGATCTGACGGTTCAAGTGCCCTCCATCGCCAGCGCGCCGCGCGGCAGGGCAGCCTCACGCCGGGCGCGGTCAGAAACCAGCAGCAGCAAGGCGAGCAGGACGAAGTTGGCGACGATCGAGCTGCCGCCGTAGCTGATGAAGGGCAGGGTGACGCCGGTCAGCGGGATCACGCGAGTGACGCCACCGATGATCACGAAGGCCTGGATCGAGAAGACGGCGGTGAGGCCGGTGGCCAGCAGCTTGGAGAAGCCATCGTCGGCGAGCAGGGCGATCTTGAAGCCCCGCGCCGCGATCAGCAGGTAGATCAGGATCACCCCGCAGGCGCCGAAGAGACCGAGCTCGTTGACGATCAATGAGTAGATCGTGTCGGTCTGCGCAGCCGGCAGCAATGCCGCGTGGGTGCCGGGGATCGTGATCAACCCCTGCCCGAAGCCTTTGCCGAAGAGGCCGCCGTCGGCCTGAGCGAAGATCGACTGCAGGATCTGGTAGCCGCTTCCGATCGGGTCGTGGTAAGGGTCGAGCCAGATTTCGACCCGATCATGGACGTGAGGCACGGTCGAGGCAAAGAACCAGGCGCCGACCAGAAAAAGCGCCATCCCGATCGCGACGAAGGAGAAGCGGCCGGTAGCGACGTAGAGCAGGGCGAGGAAGGCGGCGAAGAACATTAGCGAGCTGCCGAGGTCGCGGATGAAGACGAGCATCAACATCGACGCCCCCCAGACGACCAGCAGCGGCCCGAGATGCTTGAGCGGTGGAAGGGTGACGCCGAGCACCCGCCGCGCGCCGACGATCAGCACCTCACGGTGCTCGCGCAGGTAGCTGGCGAGAAAGACGACGATGCAGATCTTCGAGAACTCGGCCGGCTGGAAGGCAAGCGGCCCGATCTTCACGCCGAGGTAGGCGCCGTTGACCTGCTGACCGATCCCGGGCAGCCGTGGCGCCAGCAGCAGCAGCAGCCCGACCACCGCGATCGTATAGCGGTAGCGCTCGAGCACGTCGTAGTCGCGCAGGAACTGGATCGTCAGTGCGAAGAGGACAAGGCCAAGCACGAACCAGTTCGCCTGATCGCGGGCCAGGCTCTCGTCGATCCGGTAGATCATCACCAGCCCGAAGGCGGTCAGCAGGGCAACCAGGGGGAAGAGGTAGGGATCGGCGTCCGGCAGTCGCAGCCGCAGGTAGATGTGGGTAGCGACGCAGACCGCGAGGAAGTAGGCGCCGTAGACGAGACTGAGATTGCCGAGACGGGCGTTCTCCTGGGCGAACACCGCGGCGAACCCGGCGCTGAGCAAGAGCGCGACCGGGACCAGGGCGAGGAGCTCCCGGTTCCTGACGCCGCTCCTCAAGGCACTCCCTGGCTGCGTTCGATGTCTTCGATCAAAGAGACGGCGTCGGAGCGCGAGCGGACGTCGTGGCCGGTGACCGCGGCGCGGCGCTTGCCGGGCAGGGATTCGGTCTGGATCGGGCTCGCGTAGCGCTCGTCGTAGAGCGTCACCCCAAAGGGAAGTTCGTAGGGCAGGCCGCGGTAGAGGGCGACGCGGCCGCCTTCGTCAGTGCCGAGGAACCAGACCTGCCTGTTGCCATACCAGACCCCAAAGGCGAGCGCAGCCAAAATCGCGACGGCAATCAGCACCGTCACGGTGGTGCGCAACCGCCCGCGCGGCGACTTCGCGGTGAGCCGCTCGCGCCGCTCCTGCGCGGCCGCGGCCGCGGCGCGGCGGCGCACCTCGGTCGCGGTCAGACCCGCCTCCTCGGCGGCGTCGCCGACCAGAGTCGCGTCCTCGGCGCTCTCGCCGAGTGGCGCGGCGGCGTCGCCGAGGTGGAAGGCCATCGCGGTGATGTTGTCCCGCCCGCCAGCGCCGTTGGCCTCGTCGACCAGTGTCCGTACCGCCTCCCGCATCGAGCCGGCGCTGGAGAGGACCGCGGCGATGCGCTCCTCGCCGATCATCGTGGTGAGGCCGTCGGAGCAGAGCAGGAAGACGTCGCCGGGGGCGGCTGGCACGGTCTGCACGTCGACCTCCACTTCGGGCTCGGGGCCGAGGGCGCGGGTGATGATCGAGCGTTGCGGATGGTCTTCGGCCTGGGCGTCGGTGATCTGGCCTTTGCGGCGCATCTCCTCGACCAGCGAGTGGTCGCGGGTGAGCCGTTCCAGCTTGCCGCGGCGCAGGCGGTAGGCGCGGCTGTCGCCGACATGTCCAATCCCCACCTCTTCCTTCTGCGCGTCGACGATCACCGCGGTGATCGTCGTTCCCATCCCGGCTCGCGAGGGGTCGGCTCGCGCCAGCTCGTGGATGCGCCGGTTCGCCTCCTCGATCGTCTCGCGCAGGAAGCGCTCGGGGGGGATCTCGGGCAGGTCGCGGTCGAAGGCGTCGGCGGCGGTTTTCGAGGCGACCTCGCCGGCCTGGGCGCCCCCCATTCCATCGGCGACGACGAAGATCGGCGCGCGGACGAAAAATGAGTCCTCGTTCTCGCTGCGCTGGCGGCCGGTATCGGTGCGAAACGCCTGGTCATCGACGCGCAGCATCAGCCACCCTCGAACCTGAACTCGGTATCGCCGATCCGCACCACATCGCCGTCGATCAGCTCGGCCTCCCCATGCAGGGCGGCGTCGTTGAGCAGGGTGCCGTTGGTTGAGCTCATGTCTTCGACGTAGGCGCGTCCCTCGCGGGAGAAGATCCTCGCGTGCAGCCCGGAGGCGTAGCGGTCCTCAATCCGCAGATCGGCTTCCTGGGAGCGGCCGATCGAGAGGCCGCCGATCAGGTCGAAGCGCTCACCCTCCCGAAGCCCGCCTCCGCGCAGCGCCACCAGCCAGGCGTCGCCGCCCGCCGCAGCGCCCTCGAAGGCGGGCGTCGGGTGGAAGCCGGTCGCGTCCGGCGCCGGCGCCACGGTCCCGCGCAGGTCCTTCAGCGCGCTGCGCGCGATCCAGAGCAGGAACAGGTAGAGGACGGCGAGAAAGCCGAACTTCAGAGCTACAGAAATAGGTTCGTAGTCCACGCGCTCAGCAGCCTAGAGGCAACTCAGGCGCTACTGCTCGACGTCGAAAAGGAAGGTGGTCGTGCCCAGGGTGACCTTGTCGCCCGACGTGAGCCGAGTCGAGCCGACGCGGCGGCCGTTGACCTTGATCCCGTTGGTCGAGCCGAGGTCAGCGATCGTCCAGTCGCCCCCGGGGGAGCGCCGGAGCTCGGCGTGGTGACGGGAGACGTTGGCGTCGCGCAGCACGCAGTCGGCATCCTTGGAGCGGCCGATCGTGGCGCGCGGTCCCTCCAGCACGTAGCGACGGTCGTCGACGGTGACGACGGCGCGGCTGCTCACCTCGGCTCGGTGGGACGGGCTCGGAGCCGCCGGGGGCGCATCGCGCACGGCCGAGTAGACCATCGTGTGGCCCTCCTCGCCCTGGCGGGGGGGCTCGCCCTCGTGGGCGGGGGGCTTGACCAGCCGGGTCTGGATCCCGAACTCGCCAAGTCGCAGACGCTCGTCGGTCTGGAAGGCCACCGTAGGACGGGTCAGCAGGTCATAGCTGCGTCGGCGGGCGTGCTCGAGCAGGTAGCCGGAGAGCTCCTGCTCGAGCGAGCGCTCGTAGCCCTCGAGCCGGGTGCGGTCCTTGCCCGAGAGGTAGACGGTGTACTCGTTGGGGACGTAAACCCGCGCCACACCGGCGCTCTTGTGGGAGTCCATCTCCTTGGCAAGCTTGCGAGCGAGCTCGACCGGCTGCACCTCAGAGCTGAAGGCGCGACTGAACACCCCCTCGACGAGGCCTTCGATCCGACTCTCGAGGCTGCGTAGGACGCTGATCGGGAAATCCTAGGGTAGGACGGCTACGTGGCCCAGTGCGAGCCAGGCCCCGAGCATCGCGGCAGCAGCTACGGCGCCTAGCCGCAGGCCGAGTGTCGTGCTCGGCTGGGGAAGATCCTCGGCCAGGCAGCCGAGCGAGTCCTCGATCGCGCTGCCGAGCTCCTCCAGGGGGGGTCGGCGCGAGGGTCTCGGCTGCAGGGCAGCGTCAATCGCATCGCTGAGCTCACGGGGCAGGTCGGGGCGGAGGCGGCGCAACGAGCGCGGCCGGCCGCCGATCGCCCGTGCCGTCGCGGCCGGCGTCGCGCGTCGGTTCGGGTTCTCACCGCCCCAGCACTCGTACAGGGTCAGGGCGAGTGAGTAGACGTCGGCTTCGGGGCCGGCGGAGCGGCCCTCGGCCTGCTCGGGGGACATGTAGGCGAGGGTTCCGACCACATCGCCGGGCGCGGTCAGGGCGGCGCCATCGGCGAGGCGGGCGATGCCGAAATCCATCAGCTTGGCGCGAAATTCCCCCTCAGGGGCGACAAGGACATTTTGCGGCTTGATATCGCGGTGGACAACGCCGCGGGAGTGGGCATGGTCGAGCGCCTCGCAGAGGTCGGCGCCGATCTCGCCGATCTCGTGGTCGCTGAGCGCTCCTTCCAGGCTCAGCTCGGCCAGCGTCGTGCCCTCGACGAGCTCGGTGACCAGCAGCGCGTTGCCGTCCTCTTCTCCCATCTCGTAGAGCGTGACGATGCCGGGGTGATTGAGCCGCGCCGCGGCCTGAGCCTCGCGCAGCACTCGCCGTCCCGCCTCGCCGCGCGATTCGATCGCCTTGACCGCGACGGTTCGCTCCAGGCGGCCATCCCAGGCCTCGTAGACCACGCCAAAGCCGCCGCTGCCGATGCGGCGCTCGATCAGGAAGCGGTTGAGAACGAGGGAACCGACCAAAGCTCCTTCGACTTCGCCGTGATTCCGCTTCCTCCTGCGACATACTCCCTGCTTCTTGGAGGATTCGCTCGCATCCCGGCCGGGGCGCCGACCGCGCCCGCAACGCCGTCCCGAACGGCAGCAGATCCTGCTGCGGCGGGCGCTGGCGCTCGGCGCCGGCCTCCTAATCCTGATCCTGATCGTGCTCGGTGTGCGCGGCTGCCTCAACGCCCGCAAGCACCGAGCCCTCAGCGACTACGCCCGCAATGTCACCCAGATCGTCGACGAGACCGACCAGACCAGCAAGAGCTTTTTCGGCAAGCTGGCGGAACCCGGCACTCTTTCCGTTACCGAGTTCGTCGCCGAGGTGAACGCCGATCGCAGCGCGATGGACAACTACCGGTCGCGGATCGACTCCCTCGACACCCCGGGCGACATGGGAAATGCACAGAAGTCACTGGAGCTGGTCTACGAGCTGCGCGGCAGCGCGATGACCGAAATCGCCGACAAGATGAGCACCGCGCTCGGCGATGTCGGCTCCAAGAAGGCGATCGCCGCGATCTCGAGGCAGATGGCCAGGCTGCTGGCGAGCGACGTCGTCTATGCCTCCGTCACCCGGCCGGAAATCGATGGGGTGCTCGCCGACAACGGGATCGAAGGAGACGACGTGCCGAAGAGCGTCTTCCTTCCGGAAGGCACTAAGTGGCTCGACGAAAGCGCGATCAGCGCCGCGCTTGGCTCGGTCAGCGGCGCCGCCGCCGAAACGACGTCGGGAGTGCACGGCCTGGGGTTGATCGGGACCAGCATCAACGGCGCCGAACTGACGCCGGAAGGGAGCACCGCGGTGGTCGCGGAAGAAACGCCGGAAGTGGAAGTCCAGGTGCAGAATCAGGGCGAATCCACCGAGAACGGGATCACCGTCTCGGTCACCGTGAACGGCAAAACCCTCCAGCAGGACATCAGCAGCATCGAACCCGGCGCAACGGAAACGGTGACGATTCCGTTGACGCCGGTGCCGAAAGGGGAAGTGACGCTTGAAGTCGAAGTGGCGCCTGTGCCCGGCGAGGAAGTGTCGGAAAACAACGAAGCGTCGTACACGGTTGTGTTCGAATGAGCGGGGCGGGCAGTGGGGCTCCGCCGGAGCCTGTGTTCGCTTCGCTAACGCTCCGCTCACCAATGAGGAGCCGCTTCGCGGCTGGGCCCACTCTGCGGTGCCCGCTTCGCGAGGCTCCGGCGGAGCCCCACCACCCGCCCGTCACCAGCCCAACCCGCTCCCTCTGCAGCTCAACCGGCGCTACGGCCGCATCTTTTCTCTAGATGCGCGTTTCCTTTCTTGGGCCGGCTGGGACGTTTACTGAAGATGCGCTGCGGGAGGCGGCACCTGAGGGTGAGGAGATTGAGGCACTTCGGACTACGACCGTCCACGACGCGATCCTGGCGGTTGAGCGGGGTGAGGCCGAGCGGGCGCTGGCGCCGTTCGAGAACTCGATCGAGGGGTCGGTGCGCAGCACCCTCGACACGCTCGCCTTCGACACCGAAGCGGTCACCATCGTCGGCGAGCACGACTTCCGCGTCCATGCCCATCTGATCGCCCGTGAGGGGATCGGGCTGGAGCAGATCTCGGCGATCCTCTCCCACCCTCAACCGCTCGCGCAGTGTGCCGGCTTCCTGCGTGAGAGCCTGCCGGGGGTCGAACGGCGCAGCGTCAGCAGCACCGCCGAGGCGGTGCGCATGGTCGGGGAGTCGGTGCGGCCTTGGGCTGCGATCGGCGCTCGAGCAGCCGCCGAGCTGTACGGCTGCACGGTGCTGCGTGAAGGAATCGAGGACGAGGACGACAACGTGACCCGCTTCGTCTGGATCGCTCCCGCAGACACGAAGCCGGCGGGCAAGGGCCCATGGAGGACGTCGCTCGTCTTTTCTGAGCTCGGCGCCGACCACCCAGGCGCCCTTGTCGATGCACTCCGCGAGTTCTCCAGCCGCAATATCAACCTGAGTCGTATCGAGTCTCGCCCGGCGCGCCAGGGCCTGGGTCGCTACATGTTCTTCTGCGATCTGGAAGGGGCGGTGGACGATCCAGCTATCGCAGAGGCCCTTGCGTCGCTTCGGGCAAAGGCCGAAACCGTGCGCATTCTGGGGTCCTACCCAGTCGGCTGACTGGGAGGGCCGGGAGTGGTTCCGCTGGAGCCTATGTTCGCTTCGCTCACGGATTTGGTGCCTCTTCGCGGCTGAGAACCACTCTGCGGAGCCGCTTCGCGAGGCTCCAGCGGAACCACTCCCGGCCCTCCCCCGTAGCGGGCTGCGTAGAATTCCCGGGCAAGATGGCACGTGTGCTCGTACTCAACGCAACGTATGAGCCGATCAACGTCTGCACGTTGAGGCGTGCTGCTGTCTTGCTACTGAAGGAGAAAGCCGAGTTGCTTGAGCGGCGTGAGGGGGCGATCCACTCCGAGCACATGACGATGGAGCGGCCCGACGTGATCCGCCTGGTCAGCTACGTGCGGGTGCCGCGCGAGGCGCACCGGCGCAAGATCACCAGGCGTGCCGTGCTCGCCCGCGACGCATGGACCTGCCAGTACTGCGGCTCGACCAAGTCCGGACTGACCGTTGACCACGTGATCCCGCGCAGCAGGGGCGGCAAATCGGTTTGGGGGAACATCGTCGCCGCCTGCGCCAGCTGTAATCGGCGCAAGGGCAACCGCCTTCCCCACGAGATCCAGATGCACCCGAAGAAGTCGCCCAAGGCCCCCGGCCCAAGCATCTTCATTCAGGTGGCCAGCCCGTCGATCCCCCCAGCTTGGCAGCAGTACCTACCAGCGGCCGCCTGACTGCGCCCGTTCCTTCCCTACTCGCTGAGCTCGTCCTGCGGCGTGTCGCCGTTGGTAGGCGCCGCCTCGCCGGACTCGACCACGAGGGCGACGGCGCTGATCCGGTCGTCGTCCTTGATGTTCATCACCCTCACCCCCTGGGTGGGGCGGCCCATCCGCGAGATTCCGCTCGCCGAGGTGCGCTGCACCATCCCGAGCTGGGAGATGAACAGCAGCTCCTGGTGCTCGCGCACGATCAGGGCGCCGGCCAGGCCGCCCTTCTTCTCGGTCAACTTCGCGGTGAGGACCCCTTTCGTGCCGCGGCCCTTACGCGGGTACTCGGCGATCGAGGTGCGCTTGCCGTAGCCGTTCTCGGTGACGACGAAGAGCTCGGTGTCGTCGCGGGCGACGTCCATCGCGAGCACCCGGTTGGCCTCACCACCGACTTTGGCGCTCACGTTCATGCCTTTCACCCCCGAAGTGTCACGCCCCATCGGGCGTGCCTCCCCCTCTGAGAAGCGCACCGCGTGGGCCGACTTGGACACCATCAGGATGTCGTCCTCGCCTGAGGTCAGCCGCACCTGGACCAGCTCGTCTCCGTCGCGCACCTTGATCGCGATGATCCCGTCGGCGCGGATCGGCGTGTTATAGGCGAGAAACTCGGTCTTCTTGAACTGGCCCTTGGCGGTGGCGAACGCCAAGTACTTGTTCTCTTTGAAGTCCCGGGTTGGGATCACCGCCATCACGGTCTCGCCCTCGCGCAGCGGCAAGAGGTTGACCAGGGCGCTCCCTTTCGCCGTCCGTGACCCCTCCGGCAGCTCGTAGACCTTGAGTCGGTAGACCTTGCCACGGTTGGTGAAGAAGAGGAGGTAGTCGTGGGTCGAGCAGATGTGGAGGTGGGCGATGTAGTCGTCCTCCTTCATGTTCATCCCCATCACACCGACCCCGCCGCGGTGCTGCTGGCGGTAGGTGGCCAACGGCAGGCGCTTCACGTAGCCGGAGGCGGTCAGCGAGATGACCATCTGCTGGTCGGCGATCATGTCCTCGATCCCGACGTCGCCCTCGAAGTGGGCGATTTCGGTGCGCCGCTCGTCGCCGTAGGACTCGACGATCTCCGCCAGCTCCTCCTTGACGAGTCCGAGCACCCTCGCCTCGTCGCCGAGGATGGCGCGCAGCTCGCCGATCCGCTCCATCAAATCGGCGTGCTCGGCTCGCACCTTGTCAGCCTCCAGCGCGGTGAGGCGCTGCAAGCGCATGTCAAGGATCGCCTGCGCCTGCTCGCGCGAGAGCTCGAATTTCGCGATCAGGCCCTCGCGCGCTTGATCGGGGTCGGCCGACCCGCGAATCAGCTTGATCACCGCGTCGAGGTTGTCCAGCGCGATCAGCAGCCCCTCGAGGATGTGAGCTCGAGCCTCGGCACGGCGCAGTTCGTACTGGGTGCGGCGGGTAACGACCTCGCGCTGGTGCTGAACGTAGTGCTCGACCAGCTCGCGCAGACCCAGAGTGCGCGGCACCCCGTCGACCAGCGCCACCATGTTGATGCCGAAGCTGGTCTGCATCCCGGTTTTCTTGTAGAGGTTGTTGAGCACGACCTTGGCCGGATGGCCGCCGCGCTTCAGCTCGATCACAAGGCGCATTCCCGAGCGGTCCGACTCGTCGCGCAGGTCGGAGATCCCCTCCAGTTTCTTGTCGCGGACGAGGTCGGCGATCTTCGTGATCAGCCCGTTGTCGCCGCCCTTCTTGACCATGAAGGGCAGCTCGGTGACGACGATCGCGTCCTTGCCGCCCTTGAGCGGCTCGACGTGGGCGCGAGCACGCACCTTGGCCGTGCCACGGCCAGAAGCATAGGCATCGCGGATTCCCTCCAAGCTCATGATCCCGCCGCCGGGGAAGTCGGGGCCCTTGACGTGCTCCATCAGCCCGGCCAGGTCGATGCTGGGATCGTCGATGTAGGCGTGGACTGCGCCGGCCACCTCGCGCAGGTTGTGCGGTGGGATGTTGGTCGCCATCCCGACCGCGATGCCTGACGCCCCGTTGACCAGGAGGTTCGGGAAGCGCGCCGGCAGGATCAGCGGCTCTTGGGTCGATTCGTCGTAATTGGGGCCGAAGTCGACCGTGTCGGCGTCGATGTCCCGCAGCAGCTCGGTCGCCAACCGTCCCAACCGCGCCTCGGTGTACCTCATCGCCGCCGCCGGGTCGTCGTCGATCGAACCGAAGTTGCCCTGGCCGTCGATCAGCGGGTAGCGCAGCGAGAACTCCTGCGCCATCCGCACCAGCGTGTCATAGATCGCGGAGTCACCATGTGGGTGGTACTTACCCATCACCTCACCGACGATGAAGGCGCACTTACGGTAAGGGCGGGTTGGCTGCAGACCGATGTCGTGCATCGCATAGAGCACGCGCCGGTGGACCGGCTTCAGCCCGTCACGTACGTCCGGCAGCGCCCGGCCGACGATCACGCTCATCGCGTAATCGAGGTATGAGGAGCGCATCTCCTTCTCCAGCTCGCGCTCTTCTACGCGGCCGGTAAGCGCCTCCAGCGCCATCAGCTACCCATCTCACACATCAAGGAATTTCACCTCTCTGGCGTTTGACTCGATGAAGTCGCGGCGGGGACCGACCTGATCGCCCATCAGCATGGAGAAGATCTGGTCCGCGGCGGTGGCATCGTCGAGGGTGACCCGGGCAAGGGTGCGGCTTGCCGGATCCATCGTCGTCTCGCGCAGTTGGTCGGCGTTCATCTCACCAAGCCCCTTGAACCGGGTCAGCTGCACCCCATGACGGGCGAGCTCGAGCACGGCGGGACGCAACGCCTGAAAGGAAAGTGCCTCCGACGTTCGGCCGCTGAAGCGCACCTCGAAGGGCGCTCGACCGACCTGCTTCAACAGCGCCGCGTGCACCTCGGCGAATTTGCGGTAGTCGTGGTGCTCGAACAGCTCCCGCGGCAAGCGATGGGTGCGCGCCAGCCCGCTCTTGCGTTCGATCGCCTTCACCGCGAGGCCGGCCTCGGAGTCCTCGACGATCTCGGTGTCGAAGGGCTCCCCCTCCGCCGTCGAGGAGCCCAACACCTTGCGGGCGGCGGCCAGCGTTGCGACCTCCTCGTCGAGCAGGCTCGACTCCTCGAGGAAGCGCACCGTCTCGTGGCCGAACTCCGCCTGCAGCGAGGAGCCCCAGCCCTCGTACTCTTTGGCACGGCGGGTGTAGCTCTGCCAGCGGCTCTTGCTCAGCTTCGTCGTCTTGCCGTTTGCGTCGGCGACCTCGATGTCCTCGAGCTTGTCGCGCAGCAGCAGCTCCTCCAGTTCGGACTCGCGCTCGAGATAGGTCTCCTGGTTGCCCTGTTTGACCCGGTAAAGCGGCGGTTTGGCGATGTAGACGTAGCCGGCATCGATCAGCTCCGGCATCTGCCGGTAGAGAAAGGTGAGGACCAGGGTGCGGATGTGGGCGCCGTCGACATCGGCGTCAGTGGCCATCACAATTTTGTGGTAGCGGGCGTCCTCGAGGTTGAACTCTTCGTGGACGCCGGTGCCGATTGCCGTGATCAGCGCCTGCACCTCGGTGTTGGCCAAGACCTTGTCGATCCGGCTCTTCTCGACGTTGATGATCTTGCCCCGCAGCGGCAACACCGCCTGCGTCGAGCGATCGCGCGCCTGCTTCGCCGAGCCGCCGGCCGAGTCGCCCTCGACTACGAACAACTCGGCGTCGCGTGGGTCCTTGACCGTGCAGTCGGCCAGCTTGCCGGGCAGCGTCGAGTTCTCCAGGGCTGACTTGCGGCGGGTCAGGTCGCGTGCTTTGCGAGCCGCGTCACGGGCACGGGAAGCGTCAATTGCCTTGTTGATGATCCGTCGCGCGTCAGCGGGGTTCTCCTCGAAGAACTCGGCAAGCTTGCGGTTGACCGTCTCCTCGACCAGACCGCGGATCGGCGGGTTGCCGAGTTTGGTCTTGGTCTGACCCTCGAACTGGGGGTCGTGCAGCTTGACCGAGATCACCGCGGTCAGACCCTCGCGCACGTCCTCGCCACCAAGGTTGTCGTCTTTCTCCTTGAGCAGGCCTTTGTTGCGCGCGTAGGCGTTCAGGGTCCGGGTCAGCGCGGCGCGGAAGCCGGACAGGTGGGAGCCGCCCTCGTGGGTGTTGATGTTGTTGGCGAAGCTGAAGATCGATTCCTGGTAGGAGGCGTTCCACTGCATGGCCACCTCCACCTGGCCCTCCTCCTCTTCGCCTTCGAAGAAGATCGTCTTGCGGTGCAGCGTGTCCTTGTTCTCGTTGAGGTGGCGGACGAAATCCTCGATCCCACCCTCGTATTGGAAGGTGACGCTGTTGGTCTGACCACGCTCGTCGACGAGCTCGATCTTCAGGCCGCGGGTGAGGAAAGCCGTCTCACGCAGCCGATCGGCCAGCGTCTGGAAGTCGAACTCAACCTCCTCGAAGATCTCCGCGTCGGGCTGGAAGGTCAAGGTCGTGCCGGTCTCCTTCGTCGCCGACCCCTCGGTAAGCGGGCCCTGCGGTTTACCACGCTCATAGTCCTGGCTCCAAACGTGGCCGTCTCGGCTGATCTCCAGATGCAGCTTCTCGGAGAGAGCGTTGACGACCGAGACGCCGACCCCGTGCAGGCCGCCGGAGACTTTGTAGCCGCCGCCATCACCGAACTTGCCACCGGCGTGCAGCGTCGTCAGCACGACCTCCGCCGCCGGTCGTTTCTCCTTCTTCAGCTCTTCGACGGGGATCCCGCGGCCGTCGTCGCTGACCGTGCAACTGTCGTCGGGGTGGAGCACGACGCGAACCTCACTGCAGTAGCCGGCGATTGCCTCATCGACGGAGTTGTCCACGACCTCGTAAACGAGATGATGGAGGCCGCGCGGCCCAGTCGAGCCGATGTACATGCCGGGCCGCTTGCGAACGGCTTCGAGGCCCTCGAGGACGGTGATGTCCTTGGCGTCGTAGGAGTCTCCCTTTTTCGCCGTGCCCCTGCCGGCGTTCTCGCTCTTCTTAGGCAACTGATCCTTTCCAGGTCTCACAGAAAACCCCGACACCTGGGCGCGCTCGGCACACCGGGTCGGGGCAGAATTCGGGTTGACATAAGGATACCAGTTCGGCCTCTCAGAACACCCGCGGTCAAATTAAGAAAGTCCTGCAAATCATGTAAAAACGTGGTTAATCTACGGCGTCTTCCACGCGAAAGCGCAAACTCTTTGGCGCAGCATCTCCGAGCCGCTCGCGCAGACCCCGCAGGAGCCGCTCCTGCATCAGGTCCAGCTCCTGCGCCCAGACGGGGTCCGAGCAGGCGATAGTCACCGTGCCCGCCCGTTCGGAGACCGGGCGGGCGGCGGCGGCCATCCGCTCGCCCACGACCTCCTCCCAGACCGACTGCACCGCCGCGAGCTGCGTCTTTGGAGCGGCACGCTGGAGTGCTGCTCGGAATGCCGAAGAGGCAGGACGCGGGACGCGGCGACGACTCATGCGGCGGCGGCCCGGGTGGCATCAAACGGCATCCGCAGCACCTGCTCCAGCGCCCGCGGCGGCACCGACTCCTCGGCCGCGGCGGTGACCAGCGCCTGACCACCCGTACTGAGGCGGACGGCAAGACGGTCGCGGCGCTCCGGATCGAGCTCGCTCATCACGTCGTCGAGCAGGAGCAGCGGCGCAACGCGGTGCGCCGCGAGCAGCGCCTCGCGCTCGGCGAAGAGCAGTGCCAGGAGCGCCGCGCGCTGCTGGCCTTGAGAGCCGTAGCGGCGCAGCGATCGGCCCGCCGCCTCGATCTTCAGCTCATCCAGATGAGGACCCCATGAAGTGCGGCCGAGCCTCAGGTCCGCCGCGCGCCGCGCGCTGAGCCCGGCGCGGATCTCCGCGGCGGAGCCGGTGGCGCGGGGGGCGTAGTCGATTGCCCCGTCTCCCACCAGCCCCAATTCGTCCGTGGCGAGGGCAAACGGCGGCGCCAGCTCGGCGACGGCCCTCGACCGCGACTCGATCAAGGCCTCGGCCGCCTCGGCAAGAGCCGCGTCCCAGACGTCCAGGTTGCCACCCGTGTGCCCCGCAGCGGGGCGCGCAAGCAGCGCGTTGCGCTGCGCTAAGACCTGGCCGTAGCGCTGTCGCAGGCCGGCACGCGAGGGCCAGCGGGCGGCGATGTAGCGGTCGAGGTGGGCTCGGCGCTCCGCTGGTGGGCCCTTGACCAGGATCAGACGATCCGGCGAGAAGACGGCGACCGGCGGGCGGTGGCGGGCCATCGTGGCGGGTTCGGCGGGATCCCCGTCGAGCAGGTGGCGGCGGCCCTCGGTACGGCTGACCGATGCGAGCAGGCGGTGCTCGACGCCGTCCTCGTCGCGCACAAGCGCTTCGGCGCGAGCGAGCTGGGCGCCAAACGGAATCAGCTCGCGCCGATCGGTGGTCCGAAAGGAGCGTCCGGTTAGAGCAAAGTAGAGCGACTCGAGCAGGTTCGTCTTACCGGCGCCATTTGGTCCGATCAGGCTGACGATGCCCGCGCCGAGCTCAATTCGCACGTCGCTCAGACTGCGCAGCGGCTTCGCTTCGACGGCGGTGACCCGCACTCGCCCCTCCCACTCAGACGTTGAGGCGGATCGGCATCACCAGATAGCGGAAGTCTTCGTTGTCGACCGGCTGCAGCAGTCCCGGCCGCAGGGGCGAGATCAACCGCAACATCACCTCGTCGCCCGCGACGCTTTCGATGCCGTCGCGTAGGAACTCGGGATTGAAGCCGATCTCCAGCGGCTCTCCCTCAAACGCGGCAGGCATCGTCTCTTCGGCGTCGCCGACGTCAGGAGTAGACGCCGAGACCTTCAGCTCGCCCGGCGAAAAAGAGAGCCGCAGCGGGGCGTTGCGCTGAGCCAGCTGGCTCACCCGCCGCACGACATCGAGGAATTCGGGTCGCGGCAGGCGCACGTCGTGCTCATAGGACTCTGGCAGTAGCTGTCGAAAGTTGGGGAACTGGCCATCGATCAGCCTCGTGTTGAGGAGAATCGGCCCTGCCTTGAAGACGGCCTGGTTGGGGAGCAGGCTGACGGCGACCTCATCAAGCTCGCCGGCGGCGACGAGCCGCCCCAGCTCACGCAGCGCCTTGGCCGGAATGTTGGCCTCGAGCTCCCCGCCGATCGCGCTCTCGAGCTCGGTGCGCTTGACCGCCAAGCGGTAGGAGTCGGTGGCCACCATCGTCATCTCCTGCTCAGCCGCGGTGACCAGAACGCCGGTGAGAACCGGGCGCATGTCATCGCGCGAGGCGGCGCGAGCGACCAGCTCGATCGTCTCCGCCAGCGCCGAGGCAGGGATCTTCAGCGGCTCGGAGCCCTCCTCTGGAAGGTTCGGAAAATCCTCGGCGGGCAGGACCCGCAGATGGAAGCTGGAGCTGCCGCTGCGTATTTCGACGTCTCGCTCAGACTCGCGCAGCTCGATATCGACGCTGTCCTCACCAAGCGAACGGGCGAGCTCGGAGAGGAGGCGGCCGGGGAGCAAGGCTGAGCCGCTGGCTGCGACATCCGCCTCCAGCGCCGTGCGCAAGCCCATCTCGCCGTCGGTCGCCGTCAGCGTCACGTCATTGTCGGCAGCGGTAAGAAGGATTCCGGAGAGGGCTTGGGTTGCGGCGCGAGTGGAGACGGCACGGGAGACGATTGACAGCTTGGAGACGAGCTCATCGCGTTTGGTGGTCAGCTTCAAATGACTGATGTCCTCTTGAGTTGGATTAGCACTTGTGGAAACAGCCAAGACCAGCGGAAATCGGCATGGTCATGGGATTTTCCGGCTGTGGACTTGTCTGGGGAAGGCACTGATTCTTACAGCGCGGTCGGCGGTCGGGCGGATTTCGATAGAGGGCTGTGGATAGCAGAGCGCAAATCCGCGACTTGCTGTGCGAGATCGGCATCCCCGGCCAGCGTCCCCTCAGCCCGGCGCAGCGAGTTGAGGACCGTCGAGTGATCGCGTCCGCCGTAGAGCCGGCCGATCTGAGGCAGTGAGAGGTCGGTCGCCTCGCGGGTGAGGAGGATCGCGATCTGCCGGGCACGGAGCGGAGTGGCGGCACGGCTGCTGCCCACGAGCTCGGCCCGAGAGATCCCAAAGGCGACGGCAACGCGCTGCTGGATGTCTTCTACGGTCGTTGGCCCGCTTGGCTGCGATCGGTTGGGGATCAGCTCGGCGATCAGCTCGGGACTGAGCGGCTTGGCGGTGAGCGAAGCGTGGGCGATCACCCTGGTCAGGGCGCCGTGCAGGCGGCGGATGTTGGCGTCGATGCGGCGGGCGAGCTCGGAGAGGGCGTCGCGCTCATCGGTTTCAAGGCCGGCCTCGCGGGCGAGGTGCTGAAGGACGGTGAGGCGCGTCGCTAGATCGGGCGGTTCGATCGGAATCGTCAGACCCCACTCGAAGCGATCGCGTAGCCGCGCCTCCAGGGTGGAGAGCTCGCTGGGCAGTCGGTCGGCCGAGAGGACGAGCTGGCTTCCCCCCTCGTAGAGAGCGTTGAAGGTATGGAAGAACTCCTCTTCGGTGTGCTGCTTGCCTTGAAGGAACTGGATGTCGTCGACGAGCAGGACGTCGAGGTCGCGGTAGTGGCTCTTGAACCGCTCGGCCCCGCTCGAGCGCAGGGCGCCAACGAACTCGTTGGTGAACCCCTCGGCGGTCGTATAGCGGACGCTGAGGCCTGGGGCGTTGGTGTACAGGTAGTTGGCGATCGCGCCGAGCAGGTGCGTCTTGCCGAGACCAGGAGGGCCATGCAGGAAGAGCGGGTTGTAGGCCTCGGAAGGCGTCTCGGCGACGGCGAGAGCGGCGGCATGGGCGACCCGGTTTCCCTCGCCGATGACGAAACGATCGAATGTGTAATTGGGGTTGAGCTCGACCGGCGTCGCGCAATCGCGCTGTGGGGCGCCCGCGTCCCCGCCCGCGGCGAACGCGATCTCACTCAGAGGCGACCCGACGTCGTCGAGAGCTTCGCAGAGCAGCGAGGAGTAACGGCGCTCCACCCAGGTCTGAACCCCCTCGGGCGCAGTGAGATAAAGCGTGTTTCCCTGCGCCCTCACCGCGTGCACCGGCTCCAGCCAGATCTTGAAGGTCGATTCGGGCACGGCTGCCCGCAGGCGCCGCTGCACGTCTTCCCAGAGGGCATCGAGGTTCTGTCCAGCCGAGTCGTCGCGCACCAGCGAGCGACCATAGCGGCGCCCACGCAGGCGGAATCGGGGCGAGTCGCAAATGCCGGAAGAAAGATTCCCCACGCCGCCGCACCGGCTTGATCCAGGGACAGAGATGCGTCCGTATACTGCGACGGCCAATGAAGCGCACCTATCAGCCAAAGAAGCGAAAGCGGGCCAAGACCCACGGGTTCCGGGCGAGGATGCGAACGCGCGGCGGACGGGCGATCCTGAAGCGGCGCCGGGCCAAAGGCCGCAAGCGCCTCACTCCGGGATGACGGTCCCCACAGCCGGGTTCGCGTGATGGCGGCGAAGCGACGTCGCCTCTCGCGCAGCGGCGAGTTCGACCGCGTCTACCGCGATGGCTCATCCCACGCGACGCGTTACCTCGTGCTCTACAGCTTCCCCCGCAACGACGAAGGGGAGCGTGACGTGAGGCTCGGCGTATCGGTGAGCCGCAAGCTCGGCGGCGCCGTTGACCGCAATCGCGTCAAGCGGACGCTGCGCGAGGTTTTCTGGGCTCTTTCGGATCGGCTGCCGGAGCGGCACGACTTCGTTCTGGTGGCCCGGCCAGAGCTCGGCGCCTTAATCGAGCGGGACGGCGCAGAAGGGGTCAAAGCTACCCTTGAAGAGGCGCTCGAGCACACCGCCCCTGGAGAGCGTTCCACGTGAAACGCCTCCTTCTCTCACCGATAACCGCATACCAACGCTGGATCTCTCCCACCCTGCCCCGCCGTTGCCGGTACGAGCCGACTTGTTCGGCCTACGCGGCCCAGTCGATCCGCCGCTTTGGCGCGATTCGCGGCCTGCTGCTCGCCAGTTGGCGGCTGCTGCGCTGTAACCCATTCAGCCATGGCGGCTTTGATCCCGTCCCATACCGCTTCACGCTGAGGGTCGGACCTGTCGATCCGGCGACCTTCCACGGCAAGGCCCGTTCCTGATGCTCCCGCTCGCCGAACTTCAGCTGGCGCCGCAGTTTCTGGTCAACATCGCCAACAGCGTTCTCCAGTTCTTCCACGACAATGCCGGTCTCAGCTGGGGAGGGGCGATCATCGCGTTGACGATCTGCACCAGAGCGCTGCTGATCCCGCTGACTTATAAATCGCTGAAAGGGATGCGGGCGATGCAGGCCCTGCAGCCGCAGCTCAAGGAGCTCAAAGAGAAGTACAAAAACGACCAGAAACGCATGCAGCAGGAGATGATGCGCTTCTACCAGGAGAACAAAGTCAACCCCTTTGCCTCCTGCATCCCGCTGCTCGCCCAGTTGCCGGTCTTCATCACGCTCTTCTACGTCCTCCGCCACGAGCTTCCTGCCGACATCGGCTGCAAGGCGGGGGAATGCGGCGAAAAAGCCTCCTTCCTCTTCATTCCCGACCTGACGGCAAAGGCGACTGGCGGAGTGCTGATAACGCTCCTCGTCCTCTACGTCGGCACTCAGCTGATCTCCGGCATGGTGATGGCGGTCAGCGCAGACAAAAGCCAGCGCACGATGATGATGGTGCTGCCCTTCATCTTCGTTCCTTTTGTGATCAGCTTCCCGGCCGGCCTGGTCCTCTACTGGATCACGACCAACATCTGGACGATCGGCCAGCAGTACACGATCCAGCGCCTGATCCCAGCTCCTCATGTGGCCACGCCGGAGGAAGTAGCAGCCGCCAAACCTCCGCCTCCGCCGCCGAAAAAGAAGAAGCGGCGCAGGTAGCCGCACGGCCCAGGCACTAGGGGAACAGCCCCGAAAGGTGCCTATGTTCGCTTCGCTCACGAATTTGGAGCCGCTTCGCGGCTTGAATCACTCTGCGGAGCCGCTTCGCGAGGCACTTCCGGGGCTGTTCCCCTAGTGCCTGGAGCACTGCGTCTCTCGCTGAGCGTGGGAGATGGGAGCCGGGTGTCCTCTCTCCAGGAGCCTCGCGAAGCGGCCACGGCTGAGAGGTTCTTGCCCCGAAGGGGCACAAGATTGGTCCGCCGCAGGCGGACCTGGGCTCCTGGAGAGAGGACACCCGGCTCCCCTTGCTTCGCTAGCTGGAATAGGGTGCGCAGCTGTGAGTGATGAGACGAAATGGCCTGAGGAGCCTGCTGAGCGGGTTCGGGAGCTTGTTGAGGGGGTCCTGGACGAGCTTGACCTCGATGGTGAGGTTGAGATTCGCGAGGACGACGACCGGATCGAGGCGGTGGTCTCCGGCGAGGACGATTACGGGCTGCTGATTGGCAAACGGGGGCAGACGATCGACGCGCTGCAGCTGCTCTGCTTCCAGGCGGCCTTCCGCGGAATGCGGGACCGCAAGCGGGTCGTCCTCGACGCTTCCGGCTACCGGGAGCGTCGCAGAGAGGTGCTTACTGCTCGGGCCGACCGAGCCGCTGAGCAGGCGCTGGACGGCGGCGTCACCGTCGAGATGGACCCGATGAGCGCGCAGGAACGGCGCGTCGTGCACGAACACCTCAAAGACCGCTCCGGCGTCGAGACCTACAGCGAAGGCGACGAGCCCCGCCGTTGCGTCGTCGTCGCCCCGCTCGTCTCGGAGTGAGCCACGACCCAACTGCTTCGCTGGACTCCCAGCAGCGGGGGAAGCTGGAGAAGGTGCTCGAGCTGCTCGCGCAGGAGCGTGCGTCTGTCAGTTCCATAACTGAGCCCGATCGTGCTTGGAAAGCGCATGTAGCCGATAGCCTTACGGGACTTGAGATCCAGCAGCTGGTCGAGGCCCGGCGGATAGCCGATATCGGCTCTGGAGCGGGCTTTCCGGGTCTTGCTCTGGCCGTGGCGCTACCGGATTCCGAGGTTGATTTGATCGAGTCGGTAGGCCGCAAGTGCGATTTCATCCAGCGAGCTGTCGAGGCAGCCGGAATCGCCAACGCGACAGTGGTCAATGCACGTTCGGAGGAAGTTGCCAGCGCCGAGCTGCGCGAGTCCTATGACGTGGTCACGGCGAGAGCCGTGGGTCGCCTCTCCACCCTCGCCGAGCTCGCTTCGCCACTTCTGCGGGCGAACGGAATCCTGGTCGCCTGGAAGGGCAAACGAGATCCGGACGAGGAGCAACAGCTCGAACGGGCAGCGGAGCAGTTGGCCGTCCATCCCGAGCTGATTCTCGATGTAGGCGACCGGGCCGGCAGCAAGCACCGCCATCTCCACGTCCTGAGCAAGCTTTCGCCGACCCCGGCAGACCTCCCCCGTCGTCCCGGCATGGCCAAGAAGCGCCCGCGAGGCTGAGGCCAAATAGTCTGCGTTCCATGGGCCTGGTCTACGCGGTGGCGAACCAGAAGGGCGGTGTCGGCAAGACGACGACCGCGGTCAACCTGACCGCCTGCGTGGCCGTCGCCGGCTCCCAGACGCTGCTGGTCGACCTCGACCCGCAGTGCAACGCCACCGTGGCGCTTGGCGGCGACCGCGATGTGCATCCATCCTCCTACGACTGTCTGATCGGCGATGTCTCCGTGGCGGAGGCGGCCCGGCCGGCCGGGCCAGACAACCTCTGGCTGGTCCCCGCCAACCGCGACTTGGCAGGCGCCGCAGTCGAGCTGCCGCGGCTCGACGGCTCCGAGACGCGGCTGCGCGAACGGCTCGGGCCGCTTCGCGATCGCTTCGCTTTCACGATGCTCGACTGCCCACCCTCGCTGGGGCCGATCAGCGTCAACGCTCTGGTCGCCGCCGACCGCGTGATCGTGCCCGTGCAGGCCGAGTACCTGGCCTTGGAGGGCCTTGTCCAGTTCCTCGACACGCTGGGGATGATCCGCCGCGAGCTCAACCCCGCGCTTAATGTGTCGGGGCTGTTGATCACCATGCACGATGAGCGCACGCGCCTCGCCCAGGACGTCGAGCGGGAGCTGCGCGAGCATTTCCCCGAGATGGTTTTCCAGACGGTCATACCACGCAGCGTCAGGGTCGCCGAGGCGCCGAGCTACGGCTTGCCCGTGACCGAGCACGCCCCCGCCTCCAGCGGCGCGACGGCATACCAGGCGCTGGCCGAGGAGCTCGCGAGCCGTGGCTAGCGGCAAAGCGGCCAAACGTGGCATGGGTCGCGGCCTCGCCGCCATCCTTCCCGAGAGCGCTGCCGGCCTGGAGGTCGGCGACCTGCGCGAGCTGCCGGTTGGGCTGATCAAGCCAAACCCGGAGCAGCCCCGGACCAACTTCGACCCTGAGGCGCTGACCGGCCTCGCTGCCTCGATCGAGACCAGCGGCGTCGTGCAGCCGCTGCTGGTTCGCCCCCTTCACGACGGCAGCTACGAGCTGATCGCTGGCGAGCGCCGCTGGCGCGCCGCGCAGCAGGCGGGCCTGGAGAAGGTCCCGGCGATCGTCCGCAACCCCGAGCACACCGAGCGCCTGCAGGTGGCGCTGATCGAGAACATGGTCCGCGAGGACCTCAACCCGGTCGAGGAGGCGCGTGCTTGTGCCGCCCTGGTCGAGGACCTTGGACTCTCCAAGGAGGATCTTGCCCGCCGCGTTGGCCGCAGCCGCCCGGCCGTGTCCAACCTGATCCGGCTGCTCGATCTGCCTGACGAGGCGCTCGAGCTGCTCGAGTCCGGTGAGCTCAGCGGGGGGCATGGACGCGCTCTGCTTGGCGCCTCGGGCAACGATGTGCGCCGACGTCTCGCCCGCGATGCAGCGAAAGGTGGCTGGTCGGTGCGGGAGACCGAGAACAGGGTTAAGCTGGCCAGCCAGCCAAAGAAAGAGCGCGCTCATTCTGGAGTCAGCGCCGAAGAGGCGGCCGCGATGCGGGAGGCTGCCGACCAGCTCGAGACGGCGCTGGGCCACGAGGTCAAGGTGCGTCCGCGCGGGGCGGAGGTGGCGGTCGAGATCCGCCTCCCCGATCTCGATGAGGCGCTCGCCTTGGCCCGCAAGCTGGCCTGAGCACACCGCGCGAAGGGCATCCCCAGGTCGCTATCATCGCCCTCGCCCCGGGCGATTAGCTCAGTTGGTTAGAGCGCGTCTCTGATAAGGACGAGGTCCCTGGTTCGAATCCAGGATCGCCCACTGCCGCGACGCCGCGACATCTGCTCGGCGGAGCGGCCCAAAGCCGTACCTATAATGGGCGATCCACTTCGGCTCGGAGCGAATTTTGCAGCAGATGCAGATTTACGGGGTCAGCTTCGACATGGTCGGCAAGCAGCCGATCGTCTTGTTGAAGACGGTTGACGGCAATCGTTTTCTGCCGATCTGGATCGGGCATCCCGAGGCAGCGGCGATTCTGATGAAGCTGCAGGGGGCGTCGACGCCACGGCCGATGACCCACGACCTGCTCTCCGACATGCTCGAGCAGCTCGACGCCAAATGCGAGCGGGTGTCCGTCACCGAGCTGCGCGATAACACCTTCTATGCCTCGATCACGGTCTCGATCGACGGCTCGGAGCTGGAGATCGACTCGAGGCCCTCCGATGCCCTCGCCCTGGCCGTCCGGGTCTCGGCGCCCATTTTTGCGGCCGAGGAGGTGATCGAGGAGTCGGCGATCGAGTTCGAGCACGAGGTCGAGGACACCGAGGAGGTCGTCGACAAGTTCAAGGAGTTCCTCGATGAGGTCACGCCCGATGACTTTGCCGAGGGAACCTCCTAGGCCGCGGCAGGTCTCAGCGCCAGCTCGAGAATCCGCTCGACCAGGCCCTCGAAGGTCATCCCCGCAGCCTCGGCGGACTGGGGGAGGAGGCTGGTGTCGGTGAGGCCGGGGATCGCGTTCACCTCGAGCACCTGGGGCCCGTCCGCGCCGAGGATCAGGTCGATGCGGGAGAAGCCGGAGCAGCCAAGCGCTTCGTAGGCGGCCAGCGCCGCAACCGTCACTGCGGACGCCTCCTCCTCACCAAGCTTTGCCGGACAGACGAAATCGGTCCGCCCGATCTCATAGCGCGCCTCGAAGTCGTAGCGATCGCCACCGCCGGGAATCGCTTCGACCACCGGAAGAGGCTCGCCGCCCACTACGCTGACCGCCAGCTCGCGGCCCTCGACGAAGCGCTCCAACAGCACTCGGTTGTCGTAGCTGAAAGCGGAAACCAGAGCCTCCGGCACCTCGAACCAGCTCGCCGCGAACTTCACCCCCAGCGCCGAGCCGCCCCGGCTTGGCTTTACCACCAGTGGAAACCCGAGCCGCTCCTCGAGCTCGCTCAGCGCGTCAGCCGCGCCGAGCTCGCGGAAGGCGGTCTCGTTGAAGGCGAACCAGTCCGGCGTCGGCACGCCGGCATCGCGCAGCTGGTGCTTGGCGAGGACCTTGTCCATGCAGCGCGCGCAGGCAGCGACACCGGGACCGGTGAAGGGGACGCCGAGGATCTCCAGCAGCTCCTGCACGGTCCCGTCCTCGCCACCAAGCCCGTGCATGGCTACGAAGGCGACCTCGGGGCGCTCGGCCGTGAGCCGCTTGATCAGGTCACCGTCGGCGTCGATCGAGACAACTTCGTGCCCGAGCCGTTCCAGTGCGTCCTCGACCCGGGCGCCGGAGCGCAGTGAGACACCCCGCTCGAGCGACCGCCCGCCCTTCAGCACGGCGACCTTCAAGCTGCCCCCTCGCCGGTTTTCCGAAAAGGGAGGACGTCGGCATCTCGGCTCTCGTTCCGGCTGGGAGTCTGCTCCGTCGCCGCCGGCACGGCGGGCTGTTCGCCTGTCAAGGCCTCATACAGCTCGACCTGCTCGGCGATCACCTTGCCGATCCGCCGTATGCCCTCGCGGATCTCCTCGTCGCCGACACCGGAGAAGTTGAGGCGCATCGAGCTGCGGCCCCGGCTCTCGTCGATGTAGGCGGCCTGCCCAGGGACAAAGGCGACATCCTCACGCAGCGCCTTGGCCAACAGGTCACTGGTGTCGATGTAATCGGGGAGGGTCGCCCAGATGAAGAGGCCGCCTTCGGGTTCGGTCCATGTCGCCTGCGCCGGAAAATGATCGCGCAGCGCCCCGACCATCGTGTCGCGCCGGCGGCGGTAGATCTCGACCAGGCTGGTGATGTACTCACGCCAGCTCCCTTCGGAGAAGTACTCACGGACGAAGTGCTGGGTCAGGGTCGAGGTGCAGAGATCAGAGGCCTGCTTGCCGAGGACGATCTTCTCCATCACCGGCGGCGGCGCCACCGCCCAGCCAAGCCGGATACCGGGGGAGAGGATCTTGGAGAAGGTTCCGATATAGATGACGAAGTCGCCGCCGTCGAGCTGGTAGAGCGGCGGCAGCGGCTTGCCACCAAAGCGCAGCAGGCCGTAGGGGTTGTCCTCGACGACCAGCAGCTCGCGCTGCCGCGCCAGCTCAACCAGGCGACGGCGCCGCTCCAGCGACATCGTCACCCCAGCGGGATTTTGGAAGTTGGGAACCGAGTAGACGAATTTGGGTCGCCGGCCTTCGCCGTCCAAACCGGCCAGCACCGCTTCCAGCTCCTCAACCCGCATCCCGTCCTCGTCGCAGTCGATTTGGATCGTCTCGGCCTGGTAGCTGCAGAAGACCGGCACCGCGCCGGGGTAGGTCGGCGCCTCGCAGACGACGACGTCGCCGGGATCGACCAGCGTCTTGCAGATCAGGTCGATCGCCTGTTGGCCGCCGGTGGTGACGATCACGTCGTCGGGGTCGGGCAGCATCCCCTCGGCCCCCATCACCTCGACGATGCAGTCGACGGTCTCGGCGAAGCCCTCGGTCGGTCCGTACTGGAGCGCCTCCGCGGTCGACTCCTGCGCGATCCGCGTCATCTGTGCGGCAAAGGTCCCAGCGGGGAAAGTCGACGTGTCGGGCAAGCCGCCGGCCAGCGAGATCACCTCGGGCCTCGCCGTGATCGCCATCAGGTCGCGCATCGCGGAGGAGCGCATTACCCCGGTACGCGCCGCAAAGAGACCGGCATAGCGCTCCAGATCGCTGCTGCGCGTGTGCGCGCGCCGGCGGTGCGGCGTCTCTTCCATCCCTGGAGTGTAGGTTTTCGACGTGAGCTTCCTCGAAGGCACCGGGCTCGAGCTCGGCATCGGCATCGCGATCGGGATGCTTGCCGGCACCACCGGCACGCGCGGCTCGGCTCGTGGCCGGATGACTTTGCTCGCCGCCGTGATCGGGCTCATCGTTGGCTTCCTGCTCTCCGGCGCCGCTGACCTGAGCAGCCTCCTCGGCGCGCTTTTCTGCCTCCTCGGCGCCGTCGTCGGCTGCATTGTGATCAGCGATGTCGTCAGCGGCGCCAGCCGGCGCGAAGGCGGCAGCGGGGCGCTTGGCTTCCTCGTCTCGCTCACGGCCTTGATCGTCGTCGCGGCGGCGCTGCTGCTGCCCGTCCTTACGCTACTGGTCATCGTCGCCCTGGTCTGGCTCGGCGCGGCCCGCCAGCGCCGTGCCAAACGCAAGCACGCCGGCCTGCGGGTACTGCGCTAACCCGCGCCCGGCAGAGCTTCATCATTCGCGGCAGGATGCCTGCGCAGAAGCTGGTCCTCACCTACGTCGATTCGCTGCGGACCGACATGCTCGAACGAGCGGTGGGGGAGGGACGGGCACCGACGTTCGGGGCCCTGCTCGAGCGCGGTGTCCTGGTCCCCGACTGCGTCTCCAGCTTTCCCTCGGTGACGCCGGTCGCCTGCGCGGAGATGGTCACCGGGGTGGCGGCCGACCGCCACTGGATCAGCGGCATGAACTGGTACCACCGGCTCGAGCGCCGCTACGTCGAGTACGGCTCCTCGCTGGAGGCGACGCGGGCTGTCGGCGTCTTTCGCGCCCTCTATGACCTTGTCTACAACATGAACCTCGCCCACCTCAGCCCTGAAGTCGAGACCCTCTTCGAGCGGCTCGACGATGCCGGAGTGCGGACCGCCTGCACGCCGTTCTTGATCTACCGGGGTCGCCACCGCCATCAGGTCTCGTTGGAGGGTCTGCTCCGGCGCGCGGTCGAGACGACCCAGCTCAAGTTCCGCCACCACACCTGGGGTCCGGCCGAGCTCTTCTACGGCGATCTCTATGCCAGTCGCGAGGTGCCATGCAAGTCGACCTCGATCCCCGGCAGCCGCGATGGTTACTCGGCCTGCTGTGCCGCCGAGCTGGAGCGTGCCGGAGACTACGACTTCCTGCTCCTCTCGCTGCCCGACAACGATAATTACTCGCACCGCTACGGGCCGGAGGCGAGCGTCGAGTCGATCGCCAAGGCTGACCACTGCTTCGCCAAGCTGGTCGAGGCGGGAGGGGGGCTGGAGGCGTTCCTCGCCGACCATGCCGTGATCCTGCTTGCCGACCATGCGCAGACTCCGGTCAGCCGCGGCCTGCCGCTGGCCGAGCTGCTCGCCCGCGAGTGGACGGTGTTGGCGCCCTCCGACGACCGACCCGAGCTGGCGCAGCTCGCGGTCAGCCCGACCGGCCGCGCCGCCCACGTCTACCTGCTGCCGGGCGAGGGGGAGCGGGCCGAACTCGGCGAGGTCGAGCGGCGGCTGGGGGAGACCGAAGGGGTCGACCTCGTCTGCCGGCTCGAGGCGGGGCAAACCGCGCTGGTCGAGCGTCAAGGGGAGTGGCTGAGATTCCGCCCCGGCAACCAGGTCACAGATCTCCGTGGCGTGCAATGGGACGTCGAAGGCGAGCTCGGCGTGCTGGCGGCGGTCGTGGAGGATGGCCGCATCAGCAGCAAGGAGTACCCGGATCCTTTCGCCCGCGTCTTCTCTGCTTTGACCGCGCCGCATGCCGGCGACCTGGTTATTTCCCTCACGCCTGGCTACGAGGCGGTCGATTGGGGCGGTGTCAGCCACGCCGGGGGAGGTAGCCACGGCTCCCTGCATCGCGGCGACTCGCTCGCCCCGCTCCTCTTCGTCGGCTGTGGGCCTGATGGTCCCAAGGACCGTTCGCAGTGGGCCTTGCGCGACGTGGCGCCGGTGGTGCTCGAGCACTTCGGGCTATGAGGCGAGCCTTTCTTGTAGCGACCCTCCTCGCCCTGCTGCTTCCCGCCGTCGCCCTCGCAGGCCAGGGCGACATCTCGGCCAAGCGAGCGACGAAAGTTGCGAATCGCGACGCGAACGTGGTCAAGGAGCGACGCGAGAACGGGGGGCTTACGCACAGCGCCTCGGTTGTCGACGGCAACTGGGAGGTCGCCTACTTCGCCGGTGACGAGGAGGTCGCGCTTGTCGTCGTCGACATGCGGACCGGAGCCGTGCTCGAGTCCTGGACCGGATACCAGGTGCTCTGGAAGATGGCGCGCGGCTATTCCGGCGCCTTCGGCCACAAGCTCAACGCGCCCTACGTCTTCCTGCCGCTCTGCGTTCTCTTCCTGGTCGGGCTGCTGGATTGGCGCCGTCCCTGGCGCGTCGCCAGCCTCGACCTGCTCGTCCTGCTCGGCTTCGGAGTCTCAAACTACTTCTTCAACCGAGCCGAGATCGGCGTCTCGGTCCCACTCCAGTACCCGCCGCTCCTCTACTTGCTCGGCCGAGCGCTGTGGATCGGCATGCGCGGCCGCGGCGAGGGCATTCGGCCTGTCTGGCCGGCGGCCTGGCTGTTGGTGGCCGCCCTCTTCCTGGTCGGCTTCCGAGTCGGGCTCAACATGGCTGACTCGGGGGCGATCGACGTCGGCTACGCGGGCGTGGTCGGCGCCGACCGGATCTCACACGGCGAACCCCTCTACGACAACTTCCCAGCCGAAGTCTCCCAGGGCGACACCTACGGCCCTGTCAATTACCTCGCCTACGTCCCTTTCGAGGCGGTTTGGCCATGGCATGGCAGCTGGGACGACCTCCCGGCCGCCCACGGCGCCGCGGTCGCCTTCGATCTCGCCACCTTCGCTCTGTTGATCTGGCTCGGCCTCCGCATCCGTCCCGGACCGGTCGGCCGCAAGCTCGCCGCCACCCTTGCTTTTGGCTGGGCGGCCTACCCGTACACGGCCTACGCCCTCGAGTCGAACTCCAACGACACTCTCGTAGCCGCGCTCCTAGTCGCAACCTTGCTCGTCCTCACCCGACCCGCCGCGCGAGCTGCGCTCGCGGCCCTGGCAACTCTGACCAAGTTCGCCCCCTTAGTCTTGGCGCCGCTGCTGGCCACCTACCGAGCTCGCCCCCGCACGATCGCGATCTTCGCTCTGGTCTTCCTGGCGACCATCGGTCTCCTGATGCTCTGGCCAGCAATCGACCCCGGCCTGCACACGGTCTACGACCGCACGATCGCCTACCAATCCAACCGCGACTCCCCCTTCAGCATCTGGGGCCAGGTCCCAAGCCTCGGGCCGCTCCGCATAGCCATCCTGATCGCCACGGGCCTCCTGGCAATCAGCTTTGCCTTCTGGCCAAGACGAAAGACGCTCATGCAAGTGGCAGCGCTGGGAGCTGCCCTGCTCATAGCACTCCAGTTGACGGCCCAGCACTGGTTCTACCTCTACATAGTCTGGTTCTACCCCCTGCTCCTCGTAGCGATGACGTCTCGAGAAAAGGCCTCTGAGGCCCATCCCTCCAGGGTCAGTCAGCAGGAGCGGGCACCATCACGTGCTCGATCGAATCAGCAAGCCCCCGCTCGTTGATCTCGACCACAGCCCCCATTATCCAAACGTCGTCCTCGGCGGTCTCGAACTTGACTGGCATCTGAGTCGTCATCGCCTCCAGCACCTGCGCCGGTTTTACCCCGAGCACGCTGGTCCGCGATCCGGTCATGCCGACGTCGGAGATGAAGGCCGTGCCGCCGGGCAACACCCGCGCATCGGCGGTGGGGACGTGAGTGTGGGTGCCGAAGACCGCGCCGACCCGGCCGTCGAGATGCCAGCCGATAGCCACCTTCTCGCTGCTCACTTCGGCGTGGAAGTCGACGACGACACAATCGGCCTCGATCCGCTCGAGGATGCTGTCGACCTCGTGGAAGGGCAGCCGCGCTACCCGCAGGCCGATCGCGCCGCTCAGGTTGATCACCCCGACCCGCACCCCACCCACCCCGACCACGACGTGTCCCTTGCCTGGGTTGGCATGTGGATAGTTGGCGGGCCGGATCACCCGCTCCGCGCGATCGAGGAAGTCGTAGGCGTCGCGGTGGCGATAGACGTGGTTGCCCGTAGTGATCACATCGCAGCCGGCGTCAAAAAGGGCCCCGGCGGTCTTCTCGGTGATCCCCATCCCACCCGCCGAGTTCTCGCCGTTGACGATCGTCAGGTCGGGCTTGTGCCGTTCTCGCAGCTCCGGCATCGCGGCCTTCAGCCCGCGTCGGCCGGGGCCGCCGACCACATCGCCGATGAAGAGCACCTTCATGCGGGGACCCTACTTGCGATCGGGCTGGATAGCGGGAGACGACCACAGCCGCCGATTGTTGCCTGTAAATACCACTTGCATTAAGTGGTTTTGGAGCGATAGGTTCCCCACGCATGATCGTCGTCAGGCCTGACCCCAAACAGCCCCTGACGTTGACCCAGGGCAACACCGCGAAGAAGCGGGCCAGGGGCCGCCGCGCCCGCCGCGTCTTCCACGGAACGCTTGCCGCCGAGCTGAACGACCGCGGCGCCGCAACGGTCGAGGAGCTCTACCTTCGCTTCGACTGCTTCCTGCTGCCGCTCGAGAGAGATGAGATCAAGCAGGTTCTCGAGTCGGCGCGGCGCGAGGGGGTGGTCGCTGAGGTTTCGGACAAGCGCGATGGCTATGGCGGCGAGGTGTCGGATCAGTGGACGACGACCGACAAAGGCAAGAAACTGCGACGGCCCCGCACCCTGGCGCTGCCCGATCTCGGCTACCTGGTCTTAGGAGAGCATGACGGGAGGGTGAAAGCGTTCGACATCGGCAAGACCGTAGTGACGATGGCGGTTCCCGTTCTAGCTCTGCTCGGGATCCATAGCTTGGACCCGGGCACGGTGACGAAATGGGCAACGTTTGCCGGCGCCGGCGCCGTAATCCTCTGGATGCTCGTCTACGCCATTAAAGGAGAGCTCGACCTGCGTGCCGCAGCCGCCGCCTGGCCGCGCTTGAGGCATACGCGCCGAAAGCGCTGGGATTACCAGATGAGTCGACTCCGCATCGCGTTCCTGCCCGCAGTCGTCGCTGTCGTCTACATCGGCGGCGGCCTCAGGCTGTGGCTCGGCTTCTTCGACTGGTGGGTGTATGTGGCGGCGACCGCCATCGCTGCCGCGGCCTATCTGACCTGGGTCCACCCTCTCTACCGCGCGTGGCACCAGACCGACCCCGATCTGTGTCGTGAAGAATGGGATGACCGCGGCGTCGCCGCGGTCGAGCAGGCGGCACGTGGCGCGCAGACTTCGTAGGCCGCTCGGTCAGACGGAGGCGAAGCGGCGCAGGGCGAGGCGGGCGATCGCGCCGTAGGCGACGACCAGGATCGCCAGGTGCAGGAGGGGTCCGCCGATGCCCGGGCCGGCGGAGTCGAGGGCGGCGGTCATCGCCTGCAGCGCCGGCTTGAACGGGAACAGGGCCGTAACCACGCGGATGCCGTCGTAGAGGGTTGCCCCGACGGCGCCCGAGGGGACGAGCGAGAGGAGCGCCACCGGCAGCGAGATCATGAAGGCCAGAAGCGAGACGGTCCGCACGTCGCGCGCCACCGCACCGAGGGCCGCCCCGGTCGCCGCCAGCCCTGCTCCGCCGGCAAGGATCGCCGCCAGCCAGAGCCCGAAGCGGCTCCAGTCAAGCCCGACGAAGATCTGCACCCCAGCCAGCATCAGCAGGGTTACGACCAGTCCCACAACGATACCCAGCCCGACCTTCTCGGCGAGCAGAGCCGAGCGGGAGACGAGTCCGGTGAGGCGGGGAAAGGTGTTCTCCTCACGCTCCAATGCCAGCGACCCGGCGACCAGGAGCAGCGTCACGAAGGTGAGCGTCAGGGTCGCTGCGACGGCGATCGCAAAAACATCCAGCGGCGGGGTGGAGGCGCTGACCGATTGCTTATCGACGGCGATTGGCTGTGCAAGCCGGTCGATCAGCGGCGCGGCGACGTCGAGGTTGTCGCGGGCAAGCGTCGTGAAGCGAAGCACCCGATCGAGCGAGCCGCGCATTTCCCTCGGCACCGCCGGCCGCAACGCCTGCAAGATGCTCGCGCTGGCGCGCAGGCCGAGGATCTCGATCCGTCTGCCGAGCACGTTGAAGCTGCCGCCGTCGACGACCAGGTTGAGGTAGCGGCCGCCTTCGCTGGCGATCTGCCGGGCGATGAAGAGGTTGGCCTGGGCCAACAGCGCGGTGATGCGGTCGTCGACGGCCTGCGCCTTAAGCGGGTTCTCCTCGTTGACGATCACCTCGACTTCAGGCGTTTCCGGGCTCAGGGTCGAGAGCGAGTTGAGCCGGGCGATCAGGTCGGCGGGCAGGATCAGTGCCGCGAGGACGTCACCAGAGCGGACCTTCTCGACAGCTTCGGCTCGGCTGCTGACGTGGACGCACTCCACCCGCTTGCAGATTTGCTCGTTGACCCCGATTGCGGGCAGCTTCGCGCCACCGCCGGCGATCCTCGATCCCGGTGGGATTTCGTTGATGAAGGCGACGCGGGGCTTGCCGGGTTCGCGCGAGATGGCGAAGCCGATCAGGAGGGCGATCAGCACCGGGTAGGCGATCAGCAGCACGGCCTGCAACGGCGAGCGGCGCAGGATCTGCAGGTCCTTGAGCAGCAGCCAGCGCATCACTCAGTGCCCGCGATGTTGGAGGAAGGCGACGAAAGCGGTCTCGAAGTCGCTGCCGGCGGCCCCCGGCGCCTCACCCCGAACCGCCTCCCGCAAGCCCTCGGCGGAGCCGTCGAAGAGACTCTCGCCGTCGGCGAGAACCAGGAGCCGCTGGCCATAGCGCTCTGCCTCCTGGATGTCGTGGGTGGAGAAGATCACCGTCGTACCGTGCTCGGCGAGCCTGGAGACGAACTCCCAGAGCCGCGCCCGCTGGCGCGGGTCGAGCCCGACGCTGGGCTCGTCGAGCAGCAGCGCAACGGGGCGCCCGAGCAGGCCGATCGCGATGTTGATTCGCTGTTGGTTGCCGCCGGAGAGCCGGGCGACGAGCTCGCCCCGCCGCTCGCTCAGCCCGGTCAGCTCGAGCATCTCCTCGACTGCCGCCCGCGGCTCTCCGCGCTTCTCCAAGCGCGCAAACAGCAACAGGTTCTCCTCCACCGTCAGCCGCCGGTAAAGCGCTGCCTGCTGGGGCACCCAGCCGACGTCCCCATTGGGCGAATGGACCTCTCCCTCATCCGGCTTCACGGTCCCGGCGAGAATCGACAGCAAGGTGGTCTTTCCAGCGCCGTTCGGCCCGATGATTGCTAGCAGCTCTCCAGGCTCGACGGCGAGGTTGATCCCCCGCAAGGCTTCTCTGCCCCCATAGCGCTTGACCAAGCCCCATGCCTCCACGGACGGGAACGCTACCCGGTGGGCGATCGAGTCTCCAGGAGACCCCCTCGCCCACCGGGCCCGCCCCCATACAATCGAGCTGATGTCCTTCCCGAGCACCCGCATGCGCAGGCTGCGCCGCAGCGAGACGCTGCGTGGCTTGGTCCGCGAGACCGAGCTGTCGCCGGCGCATCTGATCCAGCCGGCTTTTGTCGTCGCGGGCGAGGGTGTGCGCGAAGAGGTCGAGTCGATGCCGGGGATCGAGCGCTTCTCGATCTCCGAGCTGGTCGCGGAGGCGACCGAGATCGCCAGCGCCGGAATCGGCGCGATCCTCCTCTTCGGCGTCCCCGCGGCCAAGGACGAGACCGGCTCGGGCGCCTACGATGACGAGGGGGTAGTGCAGATGGCGGTGCGGGCGCTGAAGGAGGCCCACCCCGAGCTGACGGTGATCACCGATGTCTGCCTCTGCGAGTACACCTCGCACGGCCACTGCGGCTTCGTCCGCGACGGCGAGGTCGACAACGACCTGACGATCGAGCTGCTGGCGAAAACGGCGATCTCGCACGCTGAGGCCGGCGCCGACGCGGTCGCGCCGAGCGACATGATGGACGGCAGGGTGGGCGCGATCCGATTGCAGCTGGACGAGGAGGGCCACGCGGGCACGCCAATCATCGCCTACAGCGCCAAGTACGCCTCTGCCTTCTATGGGCCCTTTCGCGATGCTGCCGAGTCCACCCCGGAATTTGGCGACCGACGTGGCTACCAGCTCGACCCGGCCAATGCCGACGAGGCGGTGCGCGAGGCCAAGCTCGACCTCGACGAGGGCGCCGACATGCTGATGGTGAAGCCGGCGATCCCCTATCTCGACGTCGTGCGACGGGTCAAGGAGGAGACCTGCGCCCCGCTCGCTGCCTACCATGTCTCCGGCGAGTACTCGATGCTGAAGGCGGCCGCCGCCAACGGTTGGATCGACGAGCGGTCCGCGGTGCTCGAGACGCTGGTTTCTATCCGCCGCGCCGGCGCCGACGCGATCGTCACCTACTACGCGAAGGAGGCCGCAGAGTGGCTTCGGTGAAGGCCCCCCAGTCCAAGGCACGCTCCCGCAAGGACGGCGCGGCGATCCCGCTGGACGAGACCGACAAGCGGTTGATGAACCTGCTCCAGTCGAGCTTCCCACTCGATCCCGAGCCCTTCGCCCTCCTCGCCTCCGAGGGGGGCCTGGATCTCGATGACGTCCTCGCTCGCACCCGGCGTCTGCTCGACGCGCGGATCATCCGCGAGATCACCCCGATCTTCGACACGCGCGCTCTCGGCTACGAGTCGATGTTGGTAGCCGCCAAGGTCGACGGCGAGCACCCGCAGCGCGCCGCCGCCGCTGTGAACGCCCATCCGGGCGTCTCGCACAACTACCTGCGCACCCACGACTTCAACCTCTGGTTCACGATCGCCGTGCCCTCGGATTCCGGGTTGGGCATGGACGGCACCCTGGAGGCGCTGATGCGCGAGACCGGGGCTGAGTCGATGCGGCAATTGCCCACCCTGACTCTGTTCAAGATCAACATGAATCTGGAGATGGAGAAGGGCACCGAAGCGCTCGCGGCGCCGGTCGAGGCGGCGCCGCCTCGTGAGCTGGAGCGGCAGCCCTACGACGAGCGGGACATTGCCACGATCCGCACCGTGCAGGGGCCGATGGAGGCGGTCGAGCGACCCTACGACGCGCCGGCTACCGAACTCGGCATCTCAACGGAGGAGCTGCTCGAGCGCCTGGGCGCCATGGTCGACCGCAAGCTGCTGCGCCGCGTCGCTGCGATCCTCTACCACCGCCGCGCCGGCTTCTCAGCCAACGGCATGGGCGTCTGGAAGGTGCCCGAGGAGGAGATCTCGGAGACGGGCCGGCGCATGGCCTCCTTCCGTGGCATCTCCCACTGCTACCAGCGCCCGACCTACGAGGACTGGCCCTACAGCGTCTTCACTATGGCCCACGGCCGTTCGAAGGAAGAGTGCGACGCAATCCTCGACTCGATCGCCGCGGATTGCGGCATGGGTCCGGAGGACCGCGCCACCCTCTATTCCTCGACTGAGTACAAGAAGATCCGGCTGCACTACTTCACCGACGACTACGCCCAGTGGGAGGCTGAGCATTCGTAGCTACGACCGCTCGGCGGAGCTGTACCGCCGAGCGTCGAGGGTGCTTCCCGGCGGGGTCAACTCTCCCGTGCGGGCGATGCGGCAGATCGACCGCGATCCGATCTTCGTCGAGCGCGGCGAGGGCTGCGAGCTGGTCGACGCCGACGGTAACCGTTACATCGACTGGGTCTGCTCCTGGGGGCCGCTGATTCTCGGTCATGCAGACCCCGGTGTCGTAGCGGCCATCAAAGAGGCAGTGGATCGGGGGACGACCTACGGCGCCGCCACGGAGGCAGAGGTCGAGCTGGCCGAGGAGGTGGCGGCGCGAGTGCCCTCGGTGGAGATGCTGCGGATGACCAGCTCCGGCACCGAGGCGACGATGGGCGCTGTTCGCCTCGCCCGCGCGGTGACTGAGCGTGAGGTGGTGGTCAAGTTCGCCGGCGCCTACCACGGCCACTCCGACGGCCTGCTCGCCGACGCCGGTTCGGGCTTGGCGACGCTCGCGATCCCGGGCAGCCCAGGCGTCACCGTCGCGCAGGCGGCCGGCACGGTGGTGGTGCCGTGGAACGATCGCGACGCGGTCACTTGCGCCCTGGCGGAGCACCCGGTAGCCGCTCTGCTCGCGGAGCCGCTGCCGGCCAACATGGGAGTGGTCCCAGCAGAAGACGGCTTCCTGGAGTTTCTCCGCTTCGCGAGCCGCGATGCCGGCGCATTGCTCGTCTTTGACGAGGTGATCAGCGGTTTCCGCGTCGCCAGTGGCGGCGCCCAGCAGCTATACGACGTCGAGCCCGACCTCACCGTGCTCGGCAAGGTGCTCGGCGGCGGCCTGCCGGCGGCAGCCTTCGGTGGGCCGGCGCAGATGATGGAGCGGGTAGCTCCGGCAGGCGATGTCTACCAGGCGGGGACGCTTTCGGGCAACCCTCTTGCAGTGGCCGCTGGACTTGCCACCCTCCGCCAGCTCGATGCCGCCGCCTACCGGCGACTCGGAGTGCTCACCGAGACGCTCGCCGCCGGCCTGATCAAGCTTGCCGCCGGCCGGCCGCTGCAAGTTGCCTCGGCTCCCGGCCTGCTCACCCTCTTCTTCAGCGCCGAACCGGTGACTGACTTCGCCGTCGCCGCGGCCTGCGACCTCGAAGCCCACGCCTGCTTTTGCCGGGCGATGCTCGCCCGGGGCTTCTATCCGCCGCCCTCCCAGTTCGAGGCTTGGTTCGTCTCGCTCGCCCATGGAGACGACGCGATCGAGCGCACGCTCGAGGCGGCGGCGGAGTCTCTTGACGAGGCATTGCCGTGAGCGATCCCGCTGCTGCCCTCCGAGTTCTCGCGGCGCAGCTGCGCGAAGAGAGCACCCCGATCTCCCCGCATGTCGTCGATTCGGCTGAGGAGCCGGTCTTCGGGCCTCTCGCCGCCGCAGGCCCCCGCGCAGCCGCTGGGCCGGCCGAGTATGCGCTGGTCGTCGAGGCTGTGCGCGAGGGTTACCTCCTTCACTACGGCGAGCCGCGCCTGCTCGCCGGCCACGATCCCGACCTCGCCCTGCTCGCCGGCGACTATCTCTACGCGCTCGGCATCGAGCGCCTCGCTGCGCTGGGCGACACCGAGGCCGTACACCAGCTCGCCGACCTGATCAGCGCCTGCGCCCAGCTCCACACGGAAGGCCGTGAGGACCAGGCGCCGGGCCGATGGCGGGATACCGTCCGCGCCATCGGCGGCGCCTGAGCGCTACTTCACCGTGCAGTCGCGGACGAGCGTCGTCGTTACGTGCTTGCCGTCGGCGAAGCCGAAGTTCCCCCGGGCGAACTTGTAAACGGCGCCTGGGAAGCCGTCCGGGGCCGCACATCCGGCGCTGATGTAGCTGTGCTTTTGGCCCTGATAGGTGTAGATCCGCTGCAGCCTCATGTCGAAGTGAGTGACGTAGGCCCATTTTCGGGCCGACTTAGGCAGCGACGTCTTGATCACCGTGCCGTATTCACCCGGCACGGTGACGATCTTGAAGTTGAGCACGAACGCCGACGGGGGCTTGCGCCCGTAGACCTGTGCCAGCAGTCGCCGGTTGCCACCGGACCGTTTCGCGTGGAAGACGAGCATCGGACCCTTGAACGTGAACGGCGGCTGGTTGGCGAGGTGGACACGCACCTGGACGTGACCGCTACCGATGATCGCCGCGCGACAGATCCTCTTCGCCGCTCTTATCGTCGCCGGCTGGATCTTGCGCACCCTGCAGGTCGGCAGACCCTGGTCGAAGATCTTGCCGGCGTGGTTGATCCCGATTGAGATCGTTCGCAGCTGTGGTGGCGGGTCGGCCCCTTCAGAGGATTTGAAGCTGCTGTCGATTGTCACCGAGACCGGCGCCACGCCGGTGCGGGGCAACGCCCGAGGCGAGATCTTGCCGTCGAAGGCGACGATCACGTTCCCCTGCTGTTCGACCTCCGCTCGTGCCACCCCGGCGACACCGAGAGCTACGAGCAATGCGACGGCTACCAGCCCGGCGCGCCGCAACTTAGATGAACCTCGAGGAGTCGATCCGGCACTCGTTGAAGCCGAAGCTGATCACCGTGTTGTTGGCTTGGTTGTTGTTCTTGTTGAGTTCGACCGCAAGTTTCTGGGCGTGGAACTTGTCCCTCGCCTTCAGGGCCGTGCCGATCTTCTGCAGGAACGTCTTCTCGTGTTTCAGGTAGCCGATCCATTTGGTCAGCTTCGCCGCGTCTTCGCTTGGCTGTGGGACGGCGGAGATCTTCCCCACGGCCGTGCCGAGGGCCGATGAGGCGCGGATGAAACGCTTGCCTGCCGGCACGAGCTTGCCCTGCTTGACCTGGTCTTTGACACCCTTGAGGATGCGCGAGTTGGCTTCCGTGTTGGCTTTGCAGATCGGCTCGACCGTGGCGACGTATTTTTCCCGGGGCGTTTCTTCGGCAGCCAGAGCGACCGGCGCCGTGACGAGCAGCGCCGCGGCCAGAGCCAGGGTGAGCTTCGTTAGAGACGACATCCTTGCTGGGCTTCCCACTAGATCCATCCTCCTGTTTGCTCTGGCTGGTCCGGCGACGACGCAAGGCGCCCAGCCGATCCCCCTGTTCTCAACCCTGGTATCAAAAATACACGAGTTCCTAGGTCGTGCACGATTACTAACCCGCCCGTGAGCCATGAAGATCGATTTCGGGCAAGATTCGCTCCAGTGGCCGCGGCAGCCACCAGACCCGGTCGCCCAGCAGCAGCATCAACGCCGGCAGTAGGACGATACGCACCACGGTCGCGTCGAGCAGCACTGCCACGGTCAGGCCCGTGCCGAGCTGGCTGACCGTGGCGATGTTGGCGCCGGCGAAGGCGACGAAGACGGCCATCATGATCGCCGCCGCGCCAGTGATCACGCGCGCCGTCTTGTCAAGGCCGAAGACGATCGCCTCCTCGTTCGAGGCATTGTTCTCGTAGTGCTCTCGCATCCGCATCAGCAGGAACACGGCATAGTCGATCGAGAGGCCGAAAATGATCCCGAAGATCCCAGCGGCCCCGATCGCGTCGACGTAGGTATGGCCTCCAAGCGGCCATCCCTCGGGAACGTTGAAGAGGAGGGTGAGCACGCCGAACGCGACGGCGACCGTGACCAGGTTGAGCGCCACCGCAATCGCCGCCAGCAGCAATGCCCGCAGGATGACGACCAGGATCAGGAAGGTCGCGAGCGTGATCACCCCAATCATCAGCGGAATCCGTTCGGAGATCACAGTGGTGTAGTCGATCAGTTCGGCGGCGGCGCCGGTGACGCCGGTGGTGACGCCGGTCGCCGCCGCCAGGCCGTCCGCATCCCGCTTCAGCCGTTCGTTCAGAGCCGTCGAGCCGGTGGTGTTGAAGGTGTAGCGGGGAATCACGATCATCTGCGCGGCCTGGCCGCTGTTTTCGATATCGACGATGCCGGAGACGCGTTTCCGTTCTTTTGCCGGAGCCCCCGCCAGGGTGGAGAGGACGAAGTAGCCGGAGTTGAATATTCCCGGCGAGTTGTGGCGCAGGCGGTCGACCTTGCGATTGACCCGGCGGGCGCTGACCGACACTTCCGCGTGACCTTCGTGCAGCTTGGTCTGTAGCGGCTGCGAGCGCTGGAAGCCTTCGGCGAGATGTTCTTCGAGAGAATCGGCGCCACCGCGGAGCCGCCCCAGGCCATCGACCAGCTGCGAGGCGCCGCCTTCTAGCTTGCCCAGCGCGCCGGGCAGCTGGCCGGTGGCGCCGGCCAGCTTGGCGGCGCCTTTGTGCAGCTTGGCGCCGGCGTCCGCCAGCTTCGTCTGTCCGCTGTGCAACCGCGTCGCCTGGCCGTTGAGTCGCTGCGCTTCGTTGCGGGCGATCGCCAGCGATTCGACCAGCCTTTCCGCCTCCCGTACCTGCGGTGCGAGGCTCGGGTCGGTGCCTGCACGCTGCTTCAGCTCCGCGCGCAGGCTCCGCGCCCGTTCCAGTCCGTTGCCCTTGATGCCGTTCAACAGGTCTTCGGAGGCGCCTTCCACCGAGAAGGCTCCGAGCTGTGCGGTGCGCTGACCTTCAGCCAGCTTTCCGGAGCCGGCGGCGAGCTGGTCGAGCGCCCCGGCGGCTTGCGCGGCTCCCGAGGCGAGTTTCGCAATCCCCCCTTCGAGCTGCTTTGCTCCGTCGCCGGCCTGGCCCGTCCCGTTGGCGAGCAGACCTGCGCCGTAGCTGGCCTTTGAAATCCCGGAGCGGAGCTGCCGCACGCCTTCGGTTGCCGTGCCCAGCTTCTTCCCCAGCGCGGTCAGCTGTTCGGGGTCGGCTTCGCCGCGGCCGGCGATCAGATCGTTGCCGGTCTTTTGCAAGGGCTTCACCTGCCGCTTGATCTGGGCCGGGCCGATCACAGCCTGCACGCCTGGGTCGGCGGCGATCCGCCGCTGCCAGCGGCTCAGCGCGGCGAGGCTGTCGGCTTCGGTGATCGGTCCCTTGTTGGAGACGGCGATGACGACGAAGGGGGCTTCCCAACCGGGCCCGATCGCGTCGGCGATCAGTTCCGCTTCCTCGCGGGCGGGGTTGGAGGTGGGCAGCTGCTCGGCGCTGGGCGGCCCCGTCTTCAAGGAGAGCGCCGGCGCCGCCAGCAGCATCACGACTACCCCGATCAGGATCACCGCCACCAGCGGCCGGCTGAGGGCGCCGCGCACCAGCGTCATCACCCCCGCGCCGTCGCCGTTGCCGCCGATCCGCCAGCGGTTGACGTTGTGGCCGGTGACGACCAGCAGCGCCGGCCCGACCAGGGTCGCGACGAGGACGCTGATCGCGGTGACGACGATCGCCGTGCCCGCCAGCGAGATCAGCAGCGTCCCCGGCATCACGAACAGCGTCACCAGCATCGCCAGGAAGAGGGTCGAGCCCGCAAACGCGGTCGTGCGCCCTGCAGTGCGCCGCGTCATCCGCGCCGCCGCCAGCGGCGCCGCGCCGGCCCCCAGCTCCTCGCGGAAGCGCGAGACCATCAGGAGGGCATAGTCGACGCCCAGCGCTAAGCCCATCATCGTGCAGACGGTCAGCGCGAAGCCGTCGATCGTGATCCAGTTGGCGGCGATCGCGAGGACGCCGCGCGAGGCGGTCACCGTCACCGCGCCGAAGGCAAGGGGAATCGCCGCGGCGACCGGCGAGCGGAAGACGAGCAGCAGGACGAGCAGCAGGAAGGGGATCGCGATCAGCTCGGCTACTTCGGTCGAGTGGACCGACTCGTCGATGGTCGCCCGCGAGAGGCTGGCAAAGCCGCTCTCCGCCGCGTGGACCGGAGGAGTCACCTGTTCGTCGAGCGTGCGGTCCAGGTAAGGGACGGTGGTCTTGACCGCCTCATCGGCGCTGACGTGGAAGTCGATCAGGATCAGCGCTTTGCGCGGGCCGGGGCGCAGATTGCCGACGCTGCCCTTGTCCCAGGGAGAAACCGTCGTCACCGCCGGGTCGGTTCGCAGCTTGCGGATCAGGGCCGGCCCCTGCCGGTCGAGTTCGGCGGCTGGTCCCTGCAGCAGGATCGCGAAGGGGGCGGTGTCGCCGAAGTAGCGGTGCACCAGCTCGCTGGCGCGTCCCGAATCCGTCCCGGGGACACTGAGCGAGGTCGGTCGCAGCTTGTCCTCGACACCCTGGCCGATCGCGGCGAGGACGACGATCGCAGTCAACGCCACCGCTAGCAGGGCGCGTGGCCTGCGCAACGCAAGCGGCATCCGGCCGCCGGGCCCGGCAGCGCTGCGGTCGCCCTTTCCTCGACTCCACCTCATCGGTGGGCGGCGGCTGGACAGATTTTTCGCCTCCCCTCCCCAGTAATACCGCCGGCCCTGGCCGGCGAAGAAACACCGTGGGTGCTTATACCAGCCAGCCGGCCCGCGCCGCCCACGTCGTTAACCTTCTGTACACAAAAGCCCAGGCGAGGGAGTCGCCCGGGTCCCCTCGACTTCGGTCTCGCCGTCAAGCCAATAAACTTCCCACCCCTTGCACCTGGCGAACATTGGCTGACGAGGCGAACAAGCGAAACGGGGCCGAGGGCACGAGCCCGGCGGAGCGGGCGAAGCCCGACCCTCCTGGCTACTTCGAGGGCGAGTCGATGACTCGTCGACGTGCCTTCACGATCGCCGCCCAGGGCCTCGGCGGGGTCGCGGGCGCCGCGATCGTCCTGCCCGCTGTCGGCTTCGCGGTGGCGCCGATCTTCCACCGCGGCAAGGAGCGCTGGGAGGCGGTCGGGCCGGTCGGCGACTTCGTCGAGGACACCTACCGCCAGGTCGTCTTCACTGAAACCGAGGGAATCGGCGACGCCGGCAAGACGACGGCTTACGTGCGCAAGGGGTCCAAGCAGCTCGGCGAGGATCCGAAGCAGATCGTCGCGGTCTCCAACCGCTGCGCCCACCTCGGCTGCCCGGTGCGCTTCGTGGAGGCGGCGGGCAACTTCATCTGTCCCTGCCACGGCGGCGTCTACGACTTCCAGGGCAAGCGGATCGGCGGCCCGCCGGTGCGGCCGCTCGACCACTTCCAGACCCGGATCCGCAACGGCCAGGTCGAGCTCGGCCCCCGCTACAGTGTCACCTCACAGCTGGAGCCGGTCCGCGCCCGCGACCCGGGCGAGTTCACCGGCGGCGTCTGGGAATATCTGTACCCGCCCCGCCCGTCCACCTTCCCACCCCCGAGCGGTTGATGGATAGCCGACGATGAAGCTCGATTCGCTTATCCCCGCACCATTGCGCAAACCGGCCAAGCCGGGCGAGGGCAGCGGTTCCAAAGGCGCCGCGCCGGGGGATCTCAAGACCGCGCTGCCCGAGCGCCCGTCCGATGCGCAGCGCCTCGGCGATCGGGCTAAAGAAGCACCGGTCGACGTCCTCGCCTGGGTGGACCAGCGCACCGCTGCGACCGGCTTCCTCACCGGGATGCTCTTCCGCAAGGTGCCGAAGGGGACCAACTGGTTCTACACGCTCGGCTCCGCGACGCTCTTCGCCTTCATCGTGCAGGCGACGACGGGAGTCTTCCTGGCGATGTTCTACACCCCATCGACCACCCAGGCCTACGCCTCGATCTCCCACATCAACAACGATGTCTTCCTCGGCCAGTTCGTGCACGGGATGCACAAGTGGGGCTCGAGCGTGATGGTGATCCTCGTCTTCCTCCACATGGGGCGCACCTTCTTCTTTGGCGCCTACAAGTACCCGCGCGAGCTCAACTGGGTAATCGGCGTCGTGCTGTTGATCCTGACGATGACGATGGCCTTCACGGGCTACCTATTGCCCTTCGACCAGCGGTCCTTCTGGGCTTCGGTGGTCGGCATCAACATCAACGGCACCGGGCCGATCGTCGGTCCTTATCTGAGTGACTTCCTGCGTGCCGGCCCCGAGCTTGGGGCAACGACGCTGTCGCGCTTCTATGCGATCCACATGCTGCTCGTCCCGGGGGCGATCATCGCCTTGATTGGCGCACACCTCTACTTGGTCGTCAAGCTGGGCACCACGGCGCCGCCATGGCTGCGCGCCGAGAAGCCCAAGGTCGCCGCCCCAGTCTCTCGGCTCGATGCCGGCGTCGAGGGCAACGGCGGGGAGCCGGCGCGATGAAGCCCAGCGACAAGCAGGCTTACCTCGAGGAGTACGAGCTGTTGAAGAAGAAGGGCAAGCCCTTCTTCCCCTATGCGGTGATGAAGGACTCGACGATGGCGCTGCTGGTTGTCGGCGTGATCATCGTGATGTCGATCGTGCTCGGCGCTGAGCAGGGGCCGAAGGCCGACCCGACGACGACGACCTACGTGCCGCGCCCCGAGTGGTACTTCTTCTTCCTCTTCGAGGTCCTGCGCGTGATCAAGCCGCCGGAGCTGGTCCCGATCGCGACGATCGGCATCCCGACGATCTGCATGGTGCTTCTCCTCCTGCTGCCCTTCTACGACAGGGGCCCGGAGCGCAACCCGGCGCGCCGGCCGATCGCCACCACCGCCGGCGTGCTGACGATCATCGCCATGGCCTATCTCACCTTCCTGGGGGCCACCGGTGGATCGCCTACCGAGATCGACATGAAAGTGGCGCCGCGCTACGAGGCCGGCAAGGAGGTCGTCGCCGGCTCCGGCTGCCTCGCCTGCCACAAGATCGGCGATAACGGCAACAACGGGCCGGGTCCCGAACTGACGCACATCGCCGCCCGGGTCCCGCGTGCCGCGATCATCCGCTCGGTGGAGATCGGTCCCGGTATCATGCCCTCCTTCCGCGACCTGCCGCCGAAGAAGCTCAACGAGCTCGCCGATTTCCTCGCCTCACTCGACTAGGACCGTGTGTCAGAATCCCTGCGCGCGTCTGGCGGCGGCGGACACTGCGCGGTGCAGCGTCCTCAGTCGGCCGAATAGCGCTGCTATTCGGCCTCCCTGCGTCCTTGCCCCGCTTGGTCCGGCGGGCGCCAGCCACACACATGGATTCTGACACCCGGTCTAAACCCTCCAGGGACTCCGCCCAGTTCGCGGGGCAGGTCAACCGCATGTTCGACCGGATCGCCGGCCGCTACGACCTGCTCAACTCGGTGATGACCGCGGGCCTCCATCACGGCTGGCGGGTTCGGGCCGCAGATCGAGCCGAAGTGGGCTCCGGCGACTCGGTGCTCGATGTCTGCTGTGGCACCGGCGACCTGGCTTTCGAGTTGGCCCGGCGGGTGTCGCCCGGCGGCCGCGTCGTCGGCTGCGATTTCTCCGAGCCGATGCTGGACCTGGCGCGAGACAAGGCTTCGAGCCGGGGAGCCGAGTCGGTCCGGTTCGAGTGGGCCGATGCGCTGCAGCTTCCCTACGACGGCCGGCGCTTCGATGCGGTGACCGTTGGCTTCGGCGTTCGCAATTTCGCCGACCGCGACAAAGGCCTGCGCGAGATGGCGCGCGTGTTGAAGCCGGGGGGGCGCTTGGTCATCCTGGAGTTCACCGAGCCGACGCGGCCGCCGTTCTCGACCTTCTACTCCCTCTGGTTCGATCGGATCGTGCCGATCCTGGGTCGCCTCACGCCGAACCCGGACGCCTACTCGTACCTCGCCGAATCGGTCCACAGCTTCCCAGACCCGCCAAGCCTCGCCGCGAAGATGGACGCCGCCGGTTTGGAGCGGATCCGCTGGCTCCTCATGGCTGGAGGGATCCTGGCGATCCACAGCGGCGTCGTCGCGGAGTGACCCGCCACTCGGCAGTACCCCCTCCGGTCACTGCCGTCCTCGACGCCTCGAGCCGCTGGCTGCCGACCCGCCTCGGCCGGGTTGAGCAGTTGCTGCGTGAGCAGGGGACCGGCCACGGCAAGGTTCTGGCCGCGGATGCGGCGATGACCTTGGAGGCAGGGGGGAAGCGGCTGCGGCCGATGTTGGTCCTGCTCTGCGCCGGTGAGGAAGGGGGAGAGGAGGCGGTCCGCGGGGCGACGGCGATCGAGCTGATCCACATGGCGACCCTGGTCCACGACGATGTGCTCGACGCTGCGCCCCTGCGCCGCGGCCGGCCGACCGTCGCCGCGACTTCCGGCCGCGAGCGCGCCACGGCAACCGGCGACCTGCTCTTTTCGCGTGCCTTTGCGCTGCTTGCCGCCGCTGGCGACCTGCGCTCGATCGAGCTGCTCTCCGCGGCCTCCGTCGCCCTCGCCCGTGGCGAGCTGGCTCAGCGGCATGATGCCTATGACACCTCGATCACCGAGGATCGCTACCTGGAGCGCTGCCGGCTGAAGACCGCGACCCTGTTCGAATGCGCTTGTCTGCTCGGTCACGACGAGGAGGCGCTGGGCGCCTTCGGCGCTGCGATCGGCCTCGCCTTCCAGCTGCTCGATGACGTCCTCGACGTCTCCGGCCCGCCGGAGCGGACCGGGAAGGCGCGGGGCACGGACCTGCTTGACGGAACGGTGACCTTGCCGCTGATCCTTGCCGCCGAACGAGACCCAGAGATACGCGCCACCGACCTGCGCTCCCTCGACGCAGCCGGCGCCGAGGCGCTCTGCGACCAGATCGAGGCCAGCGGAGCGCTGCGGCAGGTCCGTTCGCGCGCCTTGGAGATGGTTGCCGAAGGCAAGCGGCGGTTGGGTTCGACGGGCTTCGACGCTGAACGGCGAAAGCTTTTCGATCTTGTCGCCGACGGCGTCGTCCAGAGGTACAGCTAAGCGCGGAAGTCGTCGGCGGTGATCAGGTCGGCCGCCAGAGCGGCCGAGAAGGTCTCGGCGATCTCCCGCATGCTCTCTCTTTCGAGGGCCTGGAGCTCCGCGGCAAGCGCTTCAGCCCCATCGTCGAGCGCCTCGTCGAAGGCGTCGATCTCGTGCTCTCCGTGGATGCCCTCGCAGCGCAACTCGCACTCCGGGCAGCGTCGCCAAAGACGCCAGTGCCCGCGCTTGGCCGTCTGCTCCCAGCGGGTCGGCTGCACGAGCTTCGAGCCGCACTCGGGGCAGACGTGAAGTCCGGCGTCAGCTTTCGTCCCTGTGCGGCTCGCGTTCTTCATCGCTCTGACTATCGAACACGGGAGACGACGTTTAAATCCGCAGTTTCCCGCGGGTATCGCAGAAAACCCCAGAACCGGGTAGACCGGCACGCCCAATTCGATGTGATCCGATCGCGACCAGCGCCCGTTACCATGGGTCGATGCTTGGAAACATCGGTCCCCTCGAGATAATCGTCGTCCTGATAATCGCCCTGGTGGTGTTCGGTCCTAAACGCCTGCCTGAGCTGGGTCGCTCGCTGGGCAGGGGAATCCGCGAGTTCCGCGGCTCGGTCAGCGGCGAGCACGACGATGAGGACGAGCGGCCCACGCCGCCTGCCGGGATCGAGGCCGGCGCGAGCAAGACTGCCGCGCCCGAGGAGCCGGTCGCCAATAAGCGACCCTGATCGGGGCCGGTCCGGGATGTCCCGCCGCATCGGGCCGGTCTCCCATGAAGATCGCCTCAGCCTCGTAGAGCACCTGGACGAGCTGCGCAGCCGGCTCATCGTCTGCGCAGCGGCCTTCGGCGTCGCGCTCGCCCTCTGCTTCTGGCAGAACCACCTGCTGCTGGAAATCGCCTCGGGCCCGCTGCCAGGCAACCACAAGCAGCTGCTCACCTTCGGCGTGACCGAGCCCTTTACCACCACCATCACCGTCGCCGCCTACGGCGCGATCATCCTCTCGCTGCCGGTGCTGATCTACCAGCTCTACGCCTACGTGCTGCCGGCCTTCAGCGACACTGAGCGCAAAGTGGCTCTGCCGATCATGCTGATGGCCCCGTTGCTCTTTCTCGCAGGCATCGCATTCGCCTATTTCGCCGTGATGCCGGCCGCGGTGAAGTTCCTGCTCAACTTCAACGACAGCCAGTTCAACGTCCAGGTCCGCGCCCGCGACTACTACAGCTTCTTCTCGATGACGATGCTCGCAGGCGGCATCATCTTCCAACTGCCGCTGGCGATCCTCGCGGTTACGCGGCTTGGCATCGTCAGCGTCGCCCAGCTCAGCGCCAACCGGCGCTACGCGTACTTGGCGATCGCCGTGGTCGCCGCGGCGCTGCCCGGAGTCGACCCGGTCTCGATGCTGATCGAGATGATCCCCCTGCTTGCTTTGTATGAGTTGAGTATCTTGCTTGCACGCGCCTTCGACAGGCCGAGGGCGGCGGGAGGCATGGGCAAACCCTCAACGCAGGAGCGATAGAACCGATGGCATCGAGCGGCGAGCGGCGACTGGTTTTCGACACCCGGGGAAAACGGAAACACGTGATCCGGGTCGTCTACGCGATCCTCGCGCTGCTGATGGGCGCCAGCCTCTTCCTCGTGGTCGGCCCGGTCAACATCGGTTCGCTGCTCGGCAACTCGAGCACCAACAGCAGCGCCAGCAAGGTGCTCGACGAACAGGCCGAACGGATCGAAAAGCGGCTGGCCAAAAACCCTAAAGACGAACAGCTGCTCCTGGCGCTGACGAGAGCCCGGATCTCGGCCGGCAACGCCCAGATCGAAGTCGTCTCTGAAACCGAAGTTCCGACCGTCACCGTTGGCGCCCGCCAAGACTTTGAAGCTGCTTCGAAGGCCTGGAACCGCTACCTGAAGCAGGCAGGCGACGAACCAAGCCCGACGGTGGCGCAGCTGGTCTCGGGAACCTTCTTCCGGCTGGCGGAATCCGGCTCCACCAGTCTCAGCGAAATCAAATCGAACATCACCAAGGCAACGGCAGCGCAGCGAATCGCAGCGGAACAGCAGCCCAGCATCGGCTCACTCAGCACCCTTGCGATCTATGAGTACTTCAGTGGGGAATTCGCTGCCGGCGACAAGGCGGCGAAGCAGGCAGAAGCCAAGGCCCCCGCCAAGTCCGAAGCCACGAGCATCGAAAAACAGCTCACCGAATACCGCCAACGCGCAAAGAAATTCCAAACGGGAGTAGAACAAGCCGCGAAACAGGAACAGAAAGCCGGCAAAGAAGCACTCCAGAACCCCTTTGGCGGCCTCGGCGGAGTTCCAGGCGGCTAACCCGAGGTAATGCATCTGAGGGTCGGCTGGTGTGAGTGGGCCGTGAAGGACTCGAACCTTCAACCTTGAGCTTAAGAGGCTCCTGCTCTAACCAGTTGAGCTAACGGCCCGGAGTCGGCAAGTATAGGAAGGAGGCGGGGTGGGGATCGGCTCAGCCCTTGGGGCGGCAGACCTTGAAGGCGCTGCCGTAGATGACGGTGCCGTCGGCGAAGGAGAAGTAGCCCTGGGTCTGGAGTATGTAGTCCGAGCAGCGGGCAGAGACGTAGCTGCGCTCGGCGCCTCCGGCGCGGTAGCGGCGGCCGATCGTCGCATCGATGTGGGTGAGCGAGCCGAGGCCGCCGGCGATCGGCGGGACATCGAATTCCGTCCGGTAGCCGTAGGTGCCCCGCCGGCGTTCGATCGGGATCACAACGACGTAAGTCTCGGAGATCGGGAAGGGCGCCTGGGCGTGGAGGATGACCGTCGGGTCGCCATTCCGGCGCGGCCCGTTGAAGAGGGTCAGCGGTGAGCGCATTTCGATCCGGCCGAGCAGCGGCAGCGGGACTGCCGCCGCAAGGTGCCCGGCGCCGACGATCGCGCTGCCGCAGCGCCGGCGCGCCTGTTCCGGGGTCGCCGTTTCGATGCCGGCCGGCCGGCAAACGCCGAGGCCGGCGGTGGTCAGTCGCCCGTCGTGGTCGAATTCGAGCTTCACGTGCTGCAGGGCAGGCGGCACCGAGCCGTCGGTGGTCTTGATGTCGCCGTGTCCCTGGAAGTGGATCGGCGCGTAGGTCCGTTTCGGCAGCAGCTGCGGCTCGAAGCCGCCGTCGGCGTGCAGCACGAGCGTGCCGACCCTGACCGTCGCCGCACCGGCGGAGCCGGCGAGCAGCGGCACGCACACCGCAAGCAGCGCGCCAATCGCCAGTAGCCACTTCCGCATCATCACCTCCTAGACACCCAGGTAACTACCAGGGTAGCGCTGGCTGCCAGGGAGGTCCGGCTACTTGCGCACCTTGCAAGGCTTGAACACGGTGCCCTGTACGAAGCTTCCATCCTTGAAGGTGAAGCTGGCCTTGGCCTGGAGCCGGCCGTCGGCGCAGCGCGCGTTGGCGTAGCTGAGCCGCTGGCCTTTGTACGTCCATTCGCGGCCGATCGTCAGGTGGCCGGAGATCGGCGAGCCGTAGTCGTTGACGATCCGCGGGAAGTTAGCGACCGTTTTGAAGCCGTAGCGGCCGTGGTGGACTTTCTGGATCTCGATCAGGATGACGTAGGTGGTCGGCCCGGGATAGTCGATGTGGGCATGTCCGAGGACGGTCGGGTTGCCGTGCTTGACCGGGCCGTTGAAGAGGGTCAGCGGCGAGGAAGCTTCGATCCCCCTTTGTTCGGGGAGTTCCACCAGAGCGGTGCCGAAGCCCGTGCCGACGATTGCGTCCGGGCACAGCTTGCGGGCCGTTTTCGTCGTCGTCGCGACCAGTTTCCCCATCGAGCATTTTTCCAGGCCCCGCGTCTCTACCGCGCCGTGCTTGTCGAATTCGAGCACCAGTTGGCGCAGTGGCGAGGGACGGGTGCCGTCGACGGTGCTGAACTTGGCGTGGCCGAACAGCTTGATCGGCGCGTTTTCGTGCTTCGGCAACGTCGTCGGCGTGAATCCGCCGTCACCGGTGATGACGATGTTGCCGATTCGCAGCTTCAGCGCTTCGGCCGCGCCAGCCCCGATCAGGGCAATGGCCGCAGCCACCACGAGCGTTCTTAACAGAGTCTTCCGCATCTCCAAACCCCCTCCGTATCCCCGGACCGCCAAACTAGCACGGTGGGGTTAAGGAGGAGCAGGGGGAAAGGGCGCAACGGCGCCGCGCGCGATCCAGCCGGGGATCGCGGCTCCGCCCTGCTGCGTCACCCACGCCGCGTGCTCGCCACGGCCTTCGTCGTCCTCGTCGTCCTTGGAATCCTCGGCGCCGGGGTCGAGGCGAAGCTCAGCCCAACGAGCCTCGAAATCCCGGGTACCTCCTCAGCCCGCGCCAATCGAATGTTGCGCGAACACTTCGGTGACAGCGCGCCGTTCGTGATCCTCCTACGAGGCCCCGCGAAGCAGCTCGACCGCCAGGGCCCGGCGCTGATCCGCGCCCTACGCCGGGATCCCAGCGTGACCACGCTCTCGCCGTGGGACCTGGGCGCCGTGCAGCGCCTCCGCCCTAGTCCGCGCCGCGCGATCGTCATCGCCGACTTCCACGTCGGCATCGACGAGGCGGTCAACGAGACGGTTCCGGAACTGAACCGGATCCTCGACTCGACCGTCCACCGGCCGGTGCGCTCGACCCAGACCGGCTACGCAACGCTCTCGCGAGCGATCCAGGACGACTCGATCGCCGCCACCCAGCGCGGCGAGCTGATCGCGCTGCCGATCCTGCTGCTCGTCCTGCTGCTCGTCTTCCGCTCGCCGGTCGCCGCCGCGATCCCCCTCGCCTTCGGCGCGGTAACGGTGATCGTCTCGCGGGGGCTGCTCTGGTTCCTGACCGACTGGTTCAGCGTCGACGCCTTCGCCCTCACGGTCTGCACGATGATGGGCTTGGCGCTCGGGGTCGACTACGCGCTGCTGATGGTGTCCCGCTTCCGCGAAGAGCTCGCGGCCGGCGCGACGCCGGTCGAGGCGGCCCGGGCCACCCGGCATACCGCCGGCCGCACCACCGTTTTCGCCGGCAGCACCCTGATGCTGTCAATGTTGGTGGCGTTCTTCATCGTCCCCGGCTCGCTGCTCGGATCGCTGGCGGCGACGCTGCTGATCGTCGTCGCGCTCAGCGTCCTCGTCGCGGTCGTTGCCGGCCCCGCCGTCCTGGTGTTGCTTGGGCCCAACGTCGATCGCTGGCGGATCGGACCGGCGCCGGGCGAGGGCCACTCGCGCCTGATGACGCTGGTCACCGCCGCTCTGCGGCGCCCGGCGCCCGTGGCGATCGCGATAGGCCTGGTGCTGCTGGTGCTGGCTGTGCCGGCGGTCGGGTTGAAGACGGGGCCGCCGAGCCAGACCCAGCTCGCCCACGACGATCCGATCAGGAAGGACTTCGAACTGATCGAGCGGGCAATCGGGCCAGGCTACGACGCGCCGTTTGTAATCGTCGCCAGCGCCGACCATGGCACCGTCACCGAGCCACGGAGGTTGGCGGCGCTGAGCCGCTGGCAGCACCGGATCGCCGCCCAGCCCGGCGTCCAGGCTGTGATCGGACCGGCGCAGGTCTCGCATGCGGTCGCGCCGTTGCGCGAAGCGGGCGCCTTGCTCGCTTCAGGAGGTGAATCGGGGCCGCTGGCTCAGTTGGGGCGGTTGGGTCGCAACCTGGGTCGCGCCGCGGCGGGCATCGCCCAGCTGCGCGAAGGTGTCTCGAAGGCGAGCTACGGCGCCGGCCTGCTGGCCCAAGGGTCTGGCACGGCATCGACCGGAGCGGCGGCGCTCGCCTCCGGGCTGGCGCAGGCTGGCGCCGGCAGCGAACGGGCCGTGGGTGCGCTGCAGATCTTCGCCAAGGGCACTCGCCGCCTCGCCGGCGCCCAACATCGCGTTGCCCTCGCTGGCCTGAACCTGAAATTTGCGGCGCAGAGCCTCGCGCCGAACTTGCGCCGCAACGCCCTGCGGCGCTCGCGCTCGCTGCAGCGCTCGCTCAACGAAGAAGCGCACCAGACGGTACCCCGGCTGCAGCCTCCCGCCGAAGACGCCGAAGCGCAGCTGAAGACGGGACTGCAGCAGCTCGAAGGGATGACCACCGGCAAGGCCGATCCCAATTACGGTGCTGCGCTGGAAGCGATCCGGCACGCGCTGGCGGCAGTGAGCGGCGCCAACCCGGTAAGCGGAGCTCCCTACGCGCCGAGCTATGCCGGCCTACCGTCTGAACTGGCAGGGCTGCAGTCGCGGCTGGCCGAAGACGCCGGCGAAGCGAAGCAGGTGACCGACTGGCTGGTCTCGGGAGTAATCCTGGTCAAGCGATTGAGCTCGGGGGCGACCCGCCTGTCCGACGGGCTTCGGAAGCTGGAAGGGGCCGGCAAGAAGCTGGCCCACGGCTCCGCTCGGCTGGCTCGCGTCGCTGGCAGCCTCGAAGGGGGCCTCGCTCGCCTTGGCGCCGGGGCGACGGCTTTGGCCGCCGGTATCGCGCGGCTCAGCGGCGGCGCCGCGGCCCTCGAAAAAGGCCTCGCGCAGGGTTACAGCTCCTCCTATCCGCTGCAATCCGGGCTGCGGCGCGCCACCGTCCAGGTGTTGTCGAGCACCGCCTCGCTGAAGCACCGGGCACGGCGCCTTCAGCGCGCGACCCCTGGCCTGTTCGCCTCCGGCTACTTCGTCCTCTCGGCGCTCGACGGGGCCCGGCCGCGCGTTCGCGAGCGCGCCGCGCAAGCGATCGACCTGAACGGTGGCGGCCAGGCAGCGGCGATCCTGGTGATCTCCCGCTTCACCTTCAACTCGCCTGGCTCGATCGCCCTCAACAAGCGGCTCGAGGTCGAGGCTGCCGCGCTGGGTCGGGAAGCGGGGCTCCAGACCGGTGTCGCCGGCGGCGCCGCCCAGCTCAACGACTACAGTCAGGTCACCCGAGCGCGGATTCCGTTCGTGGTTGCCGCGATCACCATCGCCACCTTTCTCGTCCTCCTCTTCATTCTCCGCGCGCTGCCTCTGGCGGCGATTGCGGTCGGCCTCAATCTGGCCACGGTCGCGGTCGCGTTCGGCGTTCTCACGCTGCTCTTCAACCTGCCCGAAGATTGGCCGCTGGGGGGACGTACCTACGTCGACGCGGTCGGGGCGACGGCGATCTTCGGCGTCGTCTTCGGCCTCTCGATCGACTACGCGGTCTTCCTTCTGGTGCGGATGCGGGAGAGCTACGATCGCGACGGCGACAACGCCGCGGCCATCCGGTTCGGGTTGCAGCGGACCGCTCGTGTGATCACCGGCGCAGCCGCGATCATGATGGCTGTATTCGTTGCCTTTGCCGGCTCGTCGATCGCGACGGTGAGCCAGCTCGGGGTCGGACTCACGGTGGCGGTTTTGCTCGATGCCACCGTGGTCCGCATCGTCCTGCTGCCGGCGCTGATGCTTCTGCTCGGTGATCGAGTTTGGTGGCTGCCGCGCTCCCTGGACCGTGTGCTGCCCCGGCTCAACGTGTGAGCCCAAACGAGGCATCAGATGCAGCGCGTTGACTTCGAGTTAAGCCAGGCGAGGGCGCACGCGTGGCGGCTGATGCCTCGGATACGATTCGGCGGCGTGTTTCTCCGGTACGGAGGCGGGGAAACGCAAGCGACGATCCGTGGCTGCTAATCCCTTAGGCGAGGAGAAAAGCCCGGCGCAAGCCCGGGGAGTCACCCCCGCGCGCATTGCGGCGCTGGCGGGCCTTGCGATCGTCGTCATCGCCCTCGCTGTCGTCCTCTTCAGCGGCGGAAACAGCCACAACTACAAGCTCGTGTTCCAGAACGCCGCCCAGCTCGTGCCCGACAACCAGGTGCTGATCGGCGGCCAGGCGGTCGGCTCGGTGGAAAGCATCGGCCTCACCGACGACAACCTGGCCGAGATCGAAGTCAGCGTCGACCAGCAGCTGCATGAGGGGACGACCGCGGTGATCCGCGCCACCTCGCTCTCCGGGGTCGCCAACCACTACATCTCGATCAGCCCCGGGCCGAACAGCAATCCGGCGCTCGACGAAGGAGCCACGCTCGACCTCGGCTCGACCACGACCGAGGTCGATCTCGACCAGCTCCTCAACACTTTCCCGAACCCCGTGCGCCGTGCTCTCGGCCAGTTCGTGCGCGGCAACGCGGCGCAGTTCTCCAACCGCGGCAAGCAGGCAAACCAGACCTTCAAGTACTTCGGCCCGGCGCTGAACAGGACCACTGCTTTCGTCGGCGAGCTGAATGCAGATCAGAACTTGCTCGAACGGTTCGTCGTCAGCTCCAGCAAGCTCTCCACCGTCGTCGCCCAGCGCGGCAACGAGCTCTCCAGCGCGATCTCCAATGCCAGCACCGCCTTCGGCGCGATCGCCAGTCGCAACGAAGCCCTCGACCAGACGCTGCGGCTGCTGCCGCCGTTCATGCGGCAGGCCAACACCACCTTCGTCAACCTGCGCGCCGCCCTCGGCGACCTCGACCCGCTGGTCGAAACGGCGAAGCCGGCGACGAAGAACCTGGCGTCGTTCCTGAGCGAACTGCGGCCAGTGCTTTCCAAAGCGGTGCCGGTCTTCAAGAACTTCCGTCTCAGCGCCAGCCGCAAGGGCTTCGCCAACGACACCGCCGAAACGCTCGGCTTCCTGCCGGCCGTGCAGGAGCGGTCGGCCAAGGCCTTCCCGCATGCCGAGCAGGGGATCGAAGCCTTCCAGCCGACCCTCAACTTTGCCCGCGCCTACACGCCGGACATCTTCAACGGCTTCGGCAAGCTCGGCCAGATCACCGGCTACTACGACGGCAACGGCCACTACGCCCGCGCCCAGCTGGTCCTCAACCTGTTCCAGCGCAACAGTGGCAGCGGCGAGCTGGAACCGATCTCACCGAGCGAACAGTACGACGCCTTCGGCGGCTCCGCAAACGTGCGGCGTTCCTGCCCCGGCGGCGCCACTCAGCCGGCTCCGGACGGCTCCAACCCCTTCACCGAACCGCCTTTCGCCGGCTCCGGCGTAAGCCCATCATCCGCCTGCAACCCGGCCGACGCGCCACCCGGACCATGAGGAAATGGCTACTCGCAGCCGGGCTGGTCGCCGCGATCGTCGTGGTTGTCGCCCTGCTCGCCGGGGGGGGAAGCGGCAGCAGCGGCTACGTCGTCCGCGGGATCTTCGACAGCGGCGGCTTCATGGTCGCCGGCGAGGAAGTGCGGGTCGCTGGCGCGACCGTCGGCGAAATCGAATCGGTCAGCGTGACGATGCCGGGTGAGGTCGACAGCTACAAACACGGCAAGCCGCAGGCGGTTCCGGGCAAGGCCGTGATCGCGATGAAGATCGAAGATCCCGGCTTCCAGGACTTCCGCCGCGACGCCAGCTGCCTGATCCGGCCCCAGTCGCTGATCGGCGAGAAGTTCGTCGACTGCACCCCCACGCTGCCACGCGCTCCGGGCTCGGCGCCACCACCCTCGCTGAAGCAGATCCCCGAGGGGGAACCGGGCGCCGGTCAGTACCTGCTGCCGCTCGGGAACAACAGCACCAGCGTCGACCCCGACCTGATCAACAACATCAACCAGCTGACCTACGTGCAGCGCTTCCGCCTGATCCTCAACGAACTGGGCGCCGGGCTCGCCGGGCGCGGTGAAGACGTCGAGGAAGTCGTCAAACGGGCCAATCCGGTGCTGCGTGACGTCGACCGTGTCATCGGCGTGCTCAATGCACAGCGTGACCAGCTGGCGCAGCTCACCTCCGATTCCGAACAGATTCTTGGGCCGCTCTCGCGCGAGCGCAGCAGCGTTGCCGGCTTCTTCTCCAATGCCGGCGCGGCCGCGCAAGCCAGTACCGAAAAGGGCGCCGCCCTGGAAGCGTCGTTGCGCAAGCTCCCCGCCTTCCTGCGCGAGCTGCGACAGACGATGGGCAGCTTCGAATACTTCTCCAACGCCGGCACCCCGGTGGCCGAATCCCTGAGCAAGGCCGCCCCTGCCCTGACCCAGGCGACCCGGGCGCTGACCCCCTTCTCCGCCGCCTCGACCGTCTCGCTGAAGTCGCTCGGCGCGAGCGGCGAAATTGCCGGGCCTAAGATCCGCGCCGCCGACCCGGTCGTCACGAAGATCCGCGATCTCGCCCGCAGCGGCGCCGCTCCGACCACCGAACTGGCCAACTTCCTGGTCAGCACCAGGAAGACGAAGGGCTTCGATGGCATCGCCGACCTGATCTACAACAGCGCCGCGGCCAGCAACGAATTCGATCGGTATGGGCACTTCACGCGGAGCCTCACCGCGCTGACCAACTGCATCGACTATGTGAACGCGCCGACCAGCGGCTGCTCGGCGAACTTCAACGGCCCCGGCTCCAGCGAATCGTCGTCGGCGTCCGATGCGCGGGCGCTGTACCGGCGGCTGCTGGAGAACCTCGGTGGCCAGACGGGAGGCACCTCCCCCGAAGCCGCCGCCGTGCCCCCGGTGTCCCCTCGCCCGGCGCCCGCCCCGCAGGCCCCGAGCCTCGGCGAAGGCGAACAGCTCGGCGCCAGGGCGAAGCCCGCCGCCCCCCAGCGTGCCCTCCTCGACTACCTCCTGGGACCATGAGGAACCGCGGCGGCATACAGGGAGTCGCGAGCAGCCCGGTGATCGTCGGCGCGGTCACGGTGCTGGTCGTGATCGTGGCTGTCTTCCTCGCCTATAACGCCAACAACGGCCTCCCCTTCGTCTCCACCTACAACCTCAAGGCCCGGGTGCCGAACGCGAACGCTCTGGTCAAAGGCAACGAGGTGCGGATCGGCGGCTCGCGGGTCGGCGTGGTCAAGTCGGTGAAGCCGGTGCAGATCGGCAACGGAGCGATCGCCGCCGAACTCGACCTCAGTCTCGACAAGGGCGCCGAACCGATCCCAGCGAACTCGACGATGATCATCCGCCCCAAATCTCCGCTCGGCCTGAAGTACCTGCAGATCGTCCCCGGGGACTCCGCGAAGGGCCTGGCGGCGGGCGCAACGATCCCCCTCTCTGCCGCCCGGCCCGAACCGGTCGACATCGACCAGTTCTTCGACATGTTCGACCAGAAGACCCGAACCGCGATCCAGCGCAACAACGCCGGCTTCGGCAACGGCTTCGCCGGCCGCGGCCCGCAGATCAACTCGGCGCTCGGCGCCCTGCGGAGCCTGGTCGAACACGGCCAGCCCGTCCTGCGCACGCTGGTCGCCCCCGGCACCAACTTCGGCGGCTTCTGGGAAGCGCTGGAGGACCTCTCCGCCACGGTCGCCCCGGTCGCCGAGACGCAGGCGAGCATGTTCGTCGCCCTCGATCGCACCTTTGCCGCCTTCGCCAGGGTCTCGCGGCCGTTCATCCAGGAAACGATCGTCAAGGGCCCACCGACCCTTGACGCGGTGACCGCTGATCTGCCGGCGCTGCGCCCCTTCTTCCACGATGCGGGCCGCTTCTTCACCGCATTCAAGCCCGGCGCCCGGGCGCTCGGCGAAACCTCGCCGACGATCAACGCGGCCCTGCGCGCGGGTATTCCCGCCCTCAACCGCTCGCCGGCGCTGTTCGCGCAGCTGGCGCCGACCGCGGAAGCCCTGCTCGACTTCCAAGCCGAGCCAGGTGTCTTCAACGGCCTCGACCTGCTGATCAACACCAACGAAGTCCTCGAGCCCACGATCAAGTTCATCGCTCCCGCTCAGACCACCTGTAACTATCTCAGCCTCGTCTTCCGCAATCTCGCCGACGCCTTCAGCGAATCGAACGGGAACGGCAACTGGCTGGGCGCGATCGTGTTCGAGGCGCCCGACGGGACGAACGCCGAGTCGGCTCCCTCCTCCGCGCCCGCCAACGGCCCCGGCGCCAAGAATCACCTCCACTTCAACCCCTATCCGAAAACCGGCCAGGGCGGGGTCTGCGAAGCCGGCAACGAGCGCTATGCGGGCAAGCAAACCGTGATTGGCCACGCGGCCAAGCTCTGGGGCACGACGACGCGGGAAGGCGAAGGCTGATGGGACGCTTGCCGGAGCGCGACACCAGGGCCGGGGCCACCGACAGTCGCTTCAAGTGGCGGCCGAGCAACTCGGCGATCGCGCTGATCTTCATCCTCGTCTTCACGGTCGGCCCCTACCTGGCCTTCACCAAACACGTGCCCTTCACCGGCCATGGCTACACGCTCAGCGCCACCTTCTCCAACGGGGTCAACATCTCGACCAACTCGCCGGTGCGGATCGCTGGGGTCGACGTCGGCAAAGTGATCGAAGTCGGCCGCGACGGCGACAACACCAAGGTCACCTTCACCGTCGACGGCAAGGGCCGGCCGATCCATGACGACGCCTTCGCCGAGATCCGGCCGCGGATCTTCCTCGAGGGCAACTTCTTCATCGACCTCGACCCCGGCAGCCCGAGCGCGCCGGAGCTGGGCAGCGGCGGGACGATCCCGGTCAGCCACACCTCGACCGCGATTCAGCTCGACCAGATCCTCACGGCGCTGCAGTCACCGGTGCGGGCCGACCTCAGCCGCCTGCTGGAGAGCTTCGGCACGGCGCTGACGCACAAGCCGACCGCCGCCGAAGACGCCACCCAGCTGCCCGAGGTGAAAGGCAAGACCGGCGCCGAAGGTCTCAACGGGGCATTCCTCTACGGTGGTCCAGCCGGCCGCTACAGCGCCCAGGTCACCAACGCCTTCCTCGGCACGAGTCCGGGAGACCTCTCGCGCTTGGTCGCCGGCGCCGGGCGCACGTTTGCTGCGCTTGCCAGGCACGAGGCCGATCTGCAGGGACTGATCGTCAACTTCGACACCTTCACCGGCGCCCTCGCCGCGCAGTCGACGAACCTCTCGACCACCGTGCAGCGGCTCGCGCCGACGTTGAGGATCGGTCGCAAGTCTCTGGTCAGCCTCAATCGCTCGCTGCCGCCTCTGCGCGCCTGGGCAATCGAGTTCAGGCCGGCAGTCGCCGAGCTGCCCGCCCTGATCACCGCCGCCAAGCCGTGGCTCGCGCAGGCACGGCCGCTGCTCTCCGGCGAGGAGGCCGGCGGCGTCGCGAAGCTGCTGCGCGAAGCGACGCCAGGTCTTGCCGGTGCGACCCAGGCCGGCAAAGCGAGCACGATCCCACAGATCAACCGGCTCAGCCTCTGCACGACCAAGGTCTTCGTGCCGACCGGCAACGAGACGATCGAAGATCGTTTCCGCACCGGCCCGAACTACCGCGAGTTCTTCTACTACCTGGCGAACTTCGCTGGCGTGACCCAGAACTTCGACGGCAACGGGCCTTACCTGAGAGTGCAGCCCGGCGGTGGCGGTGCCCTGGTCAAGCTGGAGAACCCCTCGGGCAACCTCAGCACCGACAAACAGGACTGGGCGCACGTCGCCACGGCGCCCGAAGGAGTGCAGCCGCAGCTCGGCGGCCGGCCGCCCAAGAAGCCGGAAGTGCGCTGCTCGACTCAGCCGGTGCCCGACGTCAACGGCCCGCTCGGCCAGGTCGGTCCCCCCAGCCTGACGGCGGTGAGCCCATGACCGAGCCCACCCCGAAGGTGAGCCGCTGGAAGCACTTCCGTGCCTCGCTCGCGCGGCAGTCGCGTGGCCGCGGCAAAGACTCGATCGCGATCGCCCTCCTCACCACGGCGGCAATCGTGATGACGCTGTGGATCTTCACTCAGCAGAAGGCCTCCCTGCCCTCTTGGGCGCCCCTTGTCGGCGAAGACTTCGCCCATCTTTCGGCGGACTTCAGCAATGCCCAGGCGGTCACGCCGGGTCAGGGTCAGGCGGTGGTGATCGCCGGCATCCAGGTCGGCAAGATCTCCTCGGTCGAACTCGAAGACGGCCACGCCGTGGTCGGCATGGACATCGAGCCCAAGTACATGAAGCTGATCCATCCCGACGCGACCCTGCTGCTGCGGCCGAAAACCAACCTCAACGACATAACCGTGGAGATCGAACCCGGCCAAGGCAAGCAGCACGTCGAAGACGGCTACCGCTTCCCGCTTTCGCACACCGAACCGAGCATCCAATTCGAAGCGTTCCTCTCGACTCTCGACGCCGACACGCAGCAGTACCTGCAGCTGCTCGTCGCCGGTGGCGCCCAGGGGATCGGCGGTCGCGGCCACCAGCTCTCCGGCGCCTTCCGCCGTCTGCAACCGTTCTCCCACTACATCGCAGACCTCAACCGCGCCGTCGCCCAGCGCCGTATCGCGCTGGCCCGGGTGATTCATGACTTCGGCCTGCTGACGACCGAGCTGGGCAGACATGACGCCGAGCTGGAACGCTTCGTCACCTCCTCCAAGGGAGTCCTCGGCAACTTCGCCAACCAGCAGCAGGCGATCCAGGAATCGCTGGTCGAGTTCCCCTCGACGCTCTCTGCGCTGCGCTCAGCACTCGCCAGCTCGGACCGCTTCTCGACCGCGGCACGACCGGCGCTGCTCGGCCTGATCCCGCAGGCACAGGCGTCGGTGCCGGCGTTCAAGGCCAACGAGCGGCTGTTCAAGCAGACGACGGCGCCGATCCGCGACCAGATCCGCCCCTTCACCCGGCAGGTACGGCCGGTTCTCACTCATCTCAACGAAGGGGCATCGGCCCTCGACACGTCGGTGAGCAACTTTGGCACCTCGCTCGGCGCTATCAACAGCCTTCTCAACGAGCTCGCCTACAAGCCGAAGGGAAGCAGGCAGAGCTTCCTCTTCTACCTGCCCTGGCTCAACCACGATCTCAATGCGGCCTTCAATCTGACCGATGCCGGAGGGCCGATAGCGCGTGGCGTCGCAATGCTCTCCTGCAACGGATCCGAACTTGCTTACGGCCTCACCCAGTTGAAACCGTACTTGAGGACCCTGCTTCAGGGCATCAGGATCCCCAGCCCAGAAGAAATCCCTGCCGAAACCCCGTCCGGCCACTGCGAGCGCAGCGAAAAATGAGCAAGCGAGCCCCCAGCACCGCGCAGCTGCTCGTCATCGCCGGCTTCGCGCTGTCCTGTTTCGGCATTCTGCTCTTCCTCTGGATCACCTTCGGCGGTCCGACCCCGTTCGGGGCGAAGCCCTACGAGATCAAGGTGCCGTTCAACGAGGCGACCCAGCTCGCCCAACAGTCCGATGTGCGCATCTCCGGCGTCTCGGTCGGCAAAGTGCAGAGCATCGAAGAGTCGCCCGACGGCCAGCAGGCACAGGCGACGATCGACGTCGAAGACAAGTACGCGCCGATCCCAAAGGGAACGCGGGCGATCCTGCGCACCAAGACCCTGCTCGGCGAGACCTACGTCGAACTGACGCCGGGCAATGCCAACGGGCCCAAGCTGGCTGACGGCGCCACCCTGGCGAAAGCAAATGTGGCCGAATCGGTGCAGCTCGACGAGATCTTCCGCACCTTCGATACTCGCACCCGCGCCGCCTTCCAGGAATGGATGCAGGAAGGGGCCGTCGCGATCTCCGGCCGTGGCCAGTCCTTCTCCAACGCCCTCGCCGAGTTCGATCCCTTCTTCTCCGAATTCGACCGGCTCTTTCGCCTGCTCGACACGCAGCGCCTCGCGGTCAAGCAGCTGTTCAGCAACGGAGCTGTCACCTTCCGTGCCCTGCGCGGACGGGAAGGGCAGCTCGCCAGCCTGATCCGCAACTCGAACGCGGTCTGGCAGACGACGGCCGCCCGTAACCGCGACATTGAAGCGCTGTTCCGTGCCTTCCCCACCTTCCAGGACGAGTCGAGGTTGACCTTCGACCGGCTCAAAGAGTTCGCGCTCAACTCCGACCCGCTGTTCCGCCAGCTGGTGCCGGCGGCTGAACAGCTTTCTCCGACGCTGATCGCCTTCTCGCGACTGGCCCCCCAGGCTAAGGGCCTCTTCGAAGGGCTTGAAACGGTGATCGACCGCGCCCCCAGTGGCTTCCCCGCCCTGCGCAAGTTCCTCCGCGGCGACTTCCCGATCCTGCTGCGGGCGCTCGACCCCTTCCTGCGCAACCTCAACCCGATCCTCACCGGCCTCGGCCTCTACAAGAACGAGGTCACCTCGTTGCTCGGGAACGTGACGGCCGCGACCAATGCGGTCCATCTCAACGCGGCCGGCACGCAGATTCACTACCTGCGCCTGCTCGGCCCGCTCGGCCCGGAAACGTTGGCGACCTACCCGAATCGCACCACGACCAACCGCAACAGCGCCTACAGCCAACCGCTCGCGTCCAAGCGCCTCGCCGAAGGCCTGCTCAGCTTCGACACGCGCCAGTGCAGCTCGGGGATCACGGCGACGCTCGATCCGAACACTCCGAATGAGCCCGCCTTCAACCAGAGGACCAAAGGCGACGTGAAACAGGCGACGGACTTCTTCAACAGGCTCAAGCACTACGCCTTCGCCGAACAGAGCAGCTCAGCGAGCATCCCCGCCCCGGGCTGCAGCTCGCAGGCGCCCTTCAAGCCGATCTACGGCAGCGGGCCGGCGACGACCTACCAGCACACCTTCGAACAGGGCGAATAGAGCCACCACTAGCCGGTGGGCGTGCGGGGCACCGCGGTTCTGCCTTTCACCACCGTCGTGGCGGGAAACGCGATCTCAATATGGGCTTTGCCTTCCCCGAGAAGGGCGAGGTGGCAGGCTTTCAATACGCCGCCTTCGGGTTCCCTCGGCTCGGGTGAAACGCGGGCACCGAGCGTGACATCAGGTCAGCCGGCGGCAGCGTGTTCATCACGGCCCACGAGATCAGACCTTACGCATTTCCCCTCTTTCCTTTGTGGAGCGGGGTATCGGGAGCAAATGGGGTGGCCTTGGCCACCCCATTTGCTCCCACCCGCTAGCCCGTCGGCGTGCAGGGCGCCGCGACTGCGCCTTTTGCCACCGTGGTGGCTGGAACTTCTGGGATATGCGCTTCGTTCTTGAAGAGAAGCTTCGGAACGTTCACCTTGAAAACGCCATCGGGGCATTTCGCTTCGAAGTAGCCGATCTTCTTGCCTTTGTAGGAATAGATTTTCCCGAGCTTGAAGTTGAAATCGATCGCTGAGCCGCTGCCGCCGGCTGCCACTGGGACTTTCGAGATCGTGTGGACCCCGGTGCCTTTCCTCTGAATCGTCACGGTGGTGACGATCGCCGCCGGAGCAGGAACCGTGATGAAGACGTGGATCAGAAGCGTGACTTTGCCGCCCTTTTCGCCGCCGTTGAAGACGGTGATCGGGCTCGTGACGAGGATCGGTTTCTGTTCGGGGAAGGCGATCTCGACATGGGCGATGCCTTCGCCTAGGACCGTGCTGCCGCACACTTTCATTGCGGCTTTGGTGTCGCGCGCCTCGAGCTGGCCCGCTTTGCAGGACGGGTAGCCCTTGACGTTGATTTTCACGTCCTTGTCGATGTCGACGGTCGCTTCCCTCAGCGCCGAGGGATGGGTGCCGTCAGAGGTTTGGATCTTGCCGAAGATCATGGTCGTGACCGGCACGTATTTGCTCTTTGGCAGCTGTTTCGGCGACATGCTGCCACCGAACGTCACTATCAGGTTGCCCACCTGGGATTTGAAACGCACAGCGCTAGCTGCGGCAGCTACGCCTACGGCGAGCACAGCTGCAAGCGCGAGTGCCACCAACAAGTTTTTACGCATTCTCTCTCCTTTGATCCGCTAGATCGGGATGGCGATAAGGCCATTTGCGTTTCTCTAACGAATTGCCAACGTACCAGGTGAAATCCGGCAAGACGTTCCTGCACGCCTCATTCAGATACGGGCATAGAAAAGGGGGCGACCTCTCGGCCGCCCCCTTTGCTCGTCCTAGGACAAGCGTTCTGGAGCTCTAACTAGCCCTTAGGCGTGCAGGGCACCGCGAGGGCGCCTTTCAGCACCGTCTGGGCCGCTACGTTGGGAACCCTGGCTTCGTTTTTGAACAGGACCTTGTTCACGCTGGCTTTGAAGACGCCGTCTGGGCATCTCGCTTCGAAATAGCCCACCTTCTTGCCTTTGTAGCTGTAGGTTTTCCCGATCTTGAAGCTGAAGTCGAGCGCCGAGCCGCTGCCTCCGGCGACTACCGGGACTTTGGCGACCGAGTGGATCCCGGTGCCCTTCCGCTGGACCGTGACCGTGGTGACGACGGCGGCGGGAGCCGGCACCGTGATGAAGATGTGGAAGTACAGCGTGATCTTGCCGCCCTTTTCGCCGCCATTGAAGATGGTCAGCGGGCTCGTGACGATGATCGGTTTCTGTTCGGGGAAGGCGATCTCCACATGCGCGATGCCTTCGCCGAGGACGGTGCTCCCGCAGGCTTTCATCGCCGCCTTGGTGTCACGCGCAGTCAATTCTTTTTCCTTGCAGGCGGGATAACCCTTGACATTGACTTTGATGTCCTTGTCGATGTCGAATTCCGTTTCCCTGAACGCCGAGGGATGGGTTCCGTCGCTGGTCGAGATTTTGCCGAAGATCTTCGAGGTGACCGGCACGTACTTGCTCTTCGGCAGCTGTTTTGGCGAAACGGTGCCGCCGAAGGTGACGATCAGGTCGCCTGCCCGGAGCGTGGTGGTCACCGCGCTCGCGATTGCCGCTACGCCCAGCGACAGCACCGCTGCCAGGGCGAATGCCAGCATTAGGTTTCTACGCATTCTCTTCTCTCTCCTTTTTGGCCCTGCCCGTCTGAGCCGCGACCATTGAAAGCCATATTTGTCCCGGGCCAAAACTACCAGCGTCCGGGTTTGGCGGGAATGAAGGCACGAAGAAGGATTCCCCTTCCGTGACGAGATTCCCACCCCGGCTTATACATAAACCCGGTCCCCAGGCAAAGGAGCGGCCCGGATCTTCGGAATATCAGCCGTCGAGCATCGAGAGCCGGACCCGCTCGCGCTCTTCGGCGGCCCTCTCGGGGCCGAGGAAGGGCAGCGTGATCCAGAACATCAGGTCCGGAAGCCGGCTGGGCAGGCGTGAGGAGGCGCCGTGGAGGATCTCGCTGTAGAGCAGCTCGTTGATGCCGCCGGCGAGCGAGAGCGAGGTGATCCCCGGCAGCTCGACCGACGTCTCGGCCCGGCCGGCGTCGAGAAATCCGGTGAACTGGCGCAGGGCCGCGTCACGCCGGGCCAGCGCCTTCGGGCCTGCGGCCAGCACCTCGACGATCGCGAAGCGACCCTCGTCGGGGTGCTCGGCGAGGTGTTTGAGCAGCTCCGCCAAGCCCGCCGCGACGCGCTCGGCCCAGGGCGAGCCGGGCTTCGACTCGAATCCTCGTGCCGTGTCGCCAAGAAGATTGCCGAGCAGAACGTCGTAGGCGGCGAGGAAGCAGTCCTCCTTGCTGGCGAACAGCTCATAGAACGTCTTTCTCGACACGCCGGCGACGCCGATCACGTCTACCACACGGGTCTCCGGGTAGCCGCGCTCAGCGACGACCTCGATCATCGCCTGCAGGATCCGCTGCCGCTGGGACTCCGTCACCGCCTCCCGCGGTAGCCCATGACGGCCCCGGGGCAGCCGCTCGTTCAACTTAGCGGTGCGTCTACCGGAAGCCACATCAGGACTTTAAAGCACCCCTGGTTCTCCGCCAATCCAGATCACCTGGTCGCGCCCAGGCCCGACGCCGACCAGGCGGATAGGGACGCCGGCGAAGTCGGCGATGAAGTCGAGGTAGGCGCGCGCCTGGGCCGGCAGGTCTGCTTCGCTGCGGCAGGCGGTCAGGTCTGCCTCGAAGCCGGGCAGCTCCTCGTACTCGGGCTGCGCCGAGTGGAGGATCGACTGGTGGTAGGGGAAGCTGTCGAGGATTGCGCCCTCGCGCGAGCGGTAGCGCACGGCGACCCGCAGCGGATCGATCCCGCTCAGCACGTCGAGCTTGGTGATCGTCAGGGCGCTCATCCGGTTGAGGCGGACGGCGTAGCGGAGCGCCACCAGGTCCATCCAGCCGCAGCGGCGCTCGCGCCCGGTGGTCGTCCCGTACTCGTGGCCCCGTTCCAGCATGTGGCGGCCGACCTCGTCGTCGAGCTCGGTCGGAAAGGGCCCGGCGCCGACCCGGGTCGCGTAGGCCTTGGCGACGCCCCAGACCTCGTCGATGTCGGTCGGCCCGATCCCGGCCCCGACGCAGGCGGCGCCGGCGATCGGGTTGGAGGAGGTGACGAAGGGATAGGTGCCGTGGTCGAGGTCGAGCAGGGTCGCCTGGGCGCCCTCGAAGAGCACCGTGCGGTCGCTGTCGAGCATCTCCCAGCAGAGGCGGGCAGTGTCGGCGATGTAAGGCTCGAGCCGGTGGCCGTAGGCGGTGAACTCCTCGGTCATCGCGTGCAGGTCGAGGCGCGGGTCGGGGGCCTCGGCGACCGAGTGGTCAGCTCCCTCGCGGGCTCCCTCGCCGGCCTCCTTGCGCAGCTTGCGACGCTGCACCGAGAGCTCGCGCAGCGCCTGCTGCTTGGGCTCGAGCGCAGCCATGATCTTCTTGCGCAGGATCTTCTCGTCGAGCAGGTCCTGCACGCGGATGCCGAGCCGCAGCGCCTTGTCGGCGTAGCAGGGGCCGATGCCGCGTCGCGTGGTGCCGATCGAGAGCTTGCCCAGCTTCACCTCACCCGCCGTGTCGAGCAGCACGTGGTAGGGCATGATCAGGTGGGCGTTGGCGGAGATCCGCAGGTTGCCGACGTCGACGCCGCGGCGCTTCAATCCCTCGATCTCGCCGAGCAGGATGCTCGGGTCGAGCACGACCCCGTTGCCGATCGCGCAGATCTTGTCGGGGTAGAGGATGCCAGAGGGGATCAGGTGGAACTTGAACTCCTCGCCGTCGCGGACGATCGTGTGGCCGGCGTTGTTGCCGCCCTGGAAGCGCACGATCGCGTCAGCGCGGTCGGCGAGCAGGTCGACGACCTTGCCCTTCCCCTCGTCGCCCCACTGGGCGCCGACTATGACGATTCCAGGCATACCGCCGGAGATTGTGCCTGGTTCTAGGCGCCGACCGCGCGCGCCTGTTCGCGGCGGTCTGGCCCGAACAGTGGCAGGGGGTCGTCGCAGATCTCGATCAGCCGCGAGACGGTGCGGGAGCCGATCTGCTCCTCGAGCTGCTTGCGGCCCTCCTCGACGTCCTGGCCGGCGTTGCTGGTCACGAGCATCGAGCGCTGGTTCTCGTAGCGCTCGTTGACCAGCGCGTAGAGCTGCTCGACCACCCAGTCGGTGTGACGCTCGGAGCCAAGATCGTCGATATAGAGGAGGTCGACTGACGTCAGCCGCTTGAAGAAAGCGTCGTAGGCGTCCTCGGATTCGGTCGCCTGGTAGGTCTGGCGAATCTGCGTCAGCAGCTTTGGCGTGAAATACACGGCGACCGTCTTGCCGTCGGCTAACGCCGTCTTCGCAGCCAGCATCCCCAGCGTCGTCTTGCCGGTGCCAGTGTTCCCCATCAGCCACATCCCCTTGCCCGCTGCCAGGTTCTCATCGAGCTCATCGACGAAGCTCTGGACCGCGTTGACGACGTGACGGGTGGTCATGTCGCGCCTCATGTCGCTGACTGGCGGGCGGTCGAAGGAGACGCCGCGGTAGCGCGGCGGGATCACCGAGGCGACGCCGCGGACACGCCCGCGTTTGAGCCGCTGCGCGCGGCACTCGCAGGGACGGGCGACGTCCTCGGGACCGAGGATCCAACCGGAGCCGTCGCAGGTGGCCAGCGGGCAGGCCTGCTTGGCGAACGGTTGGCTGCGGGGAATCGCCGCCATCAGAACTCAGGCCCCGCGCTCGCGGCCTCCTCGAGCGGCGGCCCTTCGCCGGCTGGCTGTTCCACCGGCCGCTCGTGGCCGGAGAAGTCGGCGAATTTCGGGAAGCGGTCGAGGAAGACGAGTTTCGGCGACCCGATCGGCCCGTTCCTATGCTTGGCGATGATCACGTCAGCGAGGCCGTCCGGCTCGTCTTCGGGGTCGCGGTAGTAGTCCTCGCGGTAGAGAAAGGCGACGACGTCCGCGTCCTGCTCGATCGACCCGGACTCCCTCAGGTCCGAGAGCATCGGCTTCGGTGGGCTGCGCTGCTCCGGGGCGCGGGAGAGCTGCGAGATCGCCAGCACCGGCACCGCCAGCTCGCGGGCGAGGATCTTCAGCCCGCGACTCATCTGGCCGACCTGCTCGACCCGGTTGGCGCGCGGATCGTCGGCGCGCATCAGCTGCAGGTAGTCGACGATGACCAGGCCGAGCCCGCCCTGATCCTGGGTCTGGGCGTGTAGGCGTCGGGCCTTTGCCCGCAGGTCGAGCAGGCCGAGGTCGGAGGAGTCGTCGAACCAGAGCGGCGCCTCCTCCAGCTCGTTGCAGGCCCGCACCACCTTCGGCCAGTCCTTCTGTGCGACCTGGCCCTTGCGCAGCTTGTCGCCGGAGATTCGCGCCCGGCAGGCGATGAAGCGCTGCGCCAGCTCCACCTCCGACATCTCCAGGGAGAAGAAGGCGACCGGCATCTGCCGCTTCACCGCCACGTTCTCGGCGATGTTGGCGACGATCGCCGACTTGCCCATCGCCGGTCGCGCCGCGACGATGATCAGGTTTCCGGGCTGGAAGCCGCCGGTGATCGCGTCGATGTCGCGGAAGCCGGAGGGGGTGCCGGTCATCTCGAGCTCGCCGGTCGAGAGCTTCTCGAGCCGGTCGACCTCGTCGTGGAGGATCTCCGAGAGGAGCCGGAAATCGCTCGCCTGCTCTTTGTGGGCCACGTCGAAGAGGAGCTTCTCGGCCCGCTCGGAGAGCTCGCGCGGCTCGCCGTCGCGCTCGTTGACCCAGCCCTGGATCTCCTGGCCGGCGCCGAGCAGCCGCCGCAGCAGCGAGTTCTGTTGGACGATCTCGGCGTAGTGCTTGGCGTTGCCAGCAGCCGGCACCTTCGCCGCCAGCTCGGAGACGTAGTGCTTGCCGCCCGCCCCGTCGATCTTGTTGCGCTGCGCCAGTGCCTCGGTGACGCTGAGCTCGTCGACCGGCTTAGAAGCTGAATAGAGGTCGCGGGCGCAGGCGAAGATCAGCCCGTGCTTCTCCAGATAGAAGTCCTCCGCGTTCAGCTTCACCTCGTCGATGACGCGACTCAGCGCCGGCTCGGCGACCAGCATCGCCCCCAGCACCGATTCCTCGGCCTCGATGTTCTGGGGCGGAACGTGGGTTGCGGAAGGCTGCGGCATCTACGTCTAGTTAAGGGACCGGGGCGGCGGATTCGCCCTGACGCCAAGCAAACCAGAGTGCGCGCTCGGGCAGGGAAGCCTGTCTGCAAATGGCGAAGGAATCTTCCGCGCGAAAGTCGTTGCAGAGATTTTCCATTCGACGCGCCACACGCAACGCCGAAACGTTTACGGTGCAATCATGGAGGCGATGAGAGAGAGCTGGACCGACGACCGCTTGGACGACCTCAACGGCAAGGTCGATGCCCTGCGGGTGGAGATGAAGACCGAATTCGCCGCGGTCCGGGGCGAGATGCGCGGCGGCTTCGACAAGATCGACAAGCGCTTCGACAAGATCGACAAGCGCTTCGAAAAGGCCGACGAGCGATTCGAAAGGTTCGAGATGCGCAGCGACGAGCGATTCGAAGCGATGATGGACCGTCTCTATTCAATGCAGCGCTTGATGATCCAGTTCTGCGGCGGCGCCCTTGCCGCCCTGATCGGGCTCATCGCCACGCAGATCTAGAACTCGGCCAGCGGGATCTCGCCTGCCGCCTCCTGCCGCTGCTCGCCGCGGCGGAGCATGCGCCGGGTAAGGATCGCGATGCTGAGGATCGCCGTTGCGCCCAGGCTGAGCTGGACGCTGAGCAGGCCCTCGCGGGTCCAGTAGACGTCGCGCAGGTCGAGTAGCAATGCCGCCTCGTCGAAGGTCAGGCCCATGCCGGCGCCCATCGGGATCGCAAGACGGTCCTCCAGAGCGTCGTTGTCGGTTAGCAGCGCCGCCGTGCCGGAGCCGAAGGCGAGCAGGATCCCCGGCACGAAGTGATGGATGTGGCGCCCGCCGACGCTGACCTCGCGGAACGGCCACCATTGGTCGCGGATTCCCCAGGTCGAGATCCGCACCAGCGCGAAGGCGCCCAAGAAGCCGGCGAGCAGGTTGAACAGCACCGTCTCACTGCGCGGCGTAGCCGCGTAGCCGCTGACTGCGACGCCGACCGTGTCGAGCGCCGCGGCCGGCGCCGCTTCGACCAGGGGCTCGCCGTTGTCGCGCTCGTGCCTGCGGCGCTGCAGCAGCCGTCCGAACTGGCCTGCCAGGACCGTCCCGGCGCCGCCGAGCGCGACGATCGCCAACCCCACCGTCGCCCGCTCCGATCGGGCCCAGCCAAGCCGCGTCCGCGCTCTGGCGCGGCGGGATAGGCGGGTTGGAAGGCGTCGTGCGGCCACTGGCGGAGCCTAACGCCGCGACCCGTAGGAGCTCTTAGCTCTCCTCGGCGACGATCGTCTTCACCGAGGCGACGGTGCCGTCGGCCAGCTCGATCTCGACCATATGGGTGCCGATATCGCGAATCGGCTGCTCGAGGCGGACTTTGCGGCGGTCGATGCGCAGGTCGCGTGCCTCGCGGATCGCCTCGACGATCTCCTTGGCGCCGACCGAGCCGAACAGCTTGCCGCCGTCGTCAGCCCGCTGGTGGATCGTCAGCACCGTCTTGGAGAGCAGCGAAGCCGCCTGCTCTTCCCGCTCCGCCCGCAGCCGTTCAGCCTTTTCCGTCGCCGCCTGTCGCTGCTGCGCCTGCTCGAGGGCGCCGGCGGTGGCGGGAGCGGCCAGCTTGCGTGGGATCAGGTAGTTGCGCAGGTAGCCCGGGGAGACGTCGATCGGTTCGCCGCGCTGTCCGAGGCTCTCGACGTCCTCGAGCAGGATCGCCTGCGCCATATCAGCGCTCTCCGACGTAGGGCAGCAGGGCGATCTCGCGCGCCCGCTTCACCGCCACCGAGAGCTGCCGCTGGTGCTTGCGCGAGAGCCCGGTCACCCGCCGGCCCCGCGTCTTCCCCTTGTCGGAGAGGAAGCGACGCAGCAGGTTGAGGTCCTTGTAGTCGACCGCCTCGGAGTTGATCCGCGTGTATTTGCGCGGACGCACGCGGTCTGCCCCGCGGCGACCACGGCGCGGGGACGCTGATCCGTTTTCTCGGTCTCGGGCCATAAGCGAACGGGGATGCTACAGGCCCGACAGTGCCGAGGCCCTGGGGCCGCTAGAACGGGATGTCGTCGTCTCCGCCGCCCCCGCCCGCCCCGGCGCCAGCGGGCGCGGCGTCATAGTCCGAGGTGTCGGCCGGGGTGTCGCTCTGAGGGGTGAAGCCGTTGCCACTGCCGCCACCCGAGCCGTCTCGCGAGCCGAGGAACTGGACGGAGTTGGCGATGATCTGCACGGCCTGGCGTTTGCCGCCACCCTCTTTGGCCTCCCACTCGCGCCAGTCGAGCCTTCCTTCGACCGCCACCGGACGGCCCTTGGAGAGGTAGGTGGCGCAGTTCTCCCCCTGCGCTCCCCAGACGGTGACGTTGAAGTAGTTGGGCTTGTCGACCCATTCACCGGTCGAGCCGTCCTTGCGGCGGCTGTTGACCGCCACCCGCAGCTCACAGACCGGCGTTCCGCCTCCGGTATGGCGCAGTTCGGGGTCCTGGGTCAGGTTCCCGGTGATGACCACCACGTTGATGTTCGAAGCCGCCACGGCTCTCACTCCTCAAGATCGTTTGTCGAGACACCAGTCTAAGAGCGCAGGCGGCGCAACTCTCCCCCCCAATGCCGGAATCTGCGCGAAAAGGCAGCTACTCGGCGGAGTCGCCGGGCTCGCCCTCGGCCGGAGCCTCTGGCTCAGCGGCCGCGGCGGCGGGCTCAAGAGTCTCGGCAGCTGGGTCAGCGGCCGCGACTTCCGGCTCGGGAGCCTCGACGGCGGGCTCTGCCTCGGCTGGAGGCTCGGCGACGACGACGGGCGCAGCCGGGGCCTCGGGCGCCGCCTCGGCGGGTGCTTGCCGGGCCTCCGGGGCGGGCCGCTCGCGCGACGCGCCGGGGCCGGGGGCACTGGTCGCCGGCGGGGCCATCACGGGCGTGTCGGCGTCGACTTTGAAGATGCGGAAGCGCAGCACGCCGTCGGCGATCTTCAGGTTGTGGTCGAGTTGCTCGAGCAGCTCGGTCGGCGCCTCGAAGCGGAACCAGCGGTAGTCGGCCTCGTTGCATCGGTTGATCTCATAGGCCATCTTGCGCAGGCCCCAGACGTTCTCGTGCTTCAGCGTTCCCGTAGCCTCGATCTGGCTCTTCGCCTCGTTGGCGGCAGCGTCGCGGGCCGGGGCGTCCTGCCCCGGGTCCAGCATCAAGACCAGCTCGTATTCGCGTGCCGCCTCCAAAACGGCGTCGGACTATAGCTAGCGAGGCGCAAACTCCATGGACCCGTCGTCCGGCGGAGCGGGCATAGGCGCGGGAGCTGGAGCTTCGGGAACTGGTGATGACGCCGGGACAGGAACTTCCGAGGCAGGCGGAGGAGCTGTAGGGACGATGGCGTCAGCGGGCGGGTCCTGTCGCCGGGTGGGGGTGCCCTCCTGGTGCTGCGATCTGCTCCGGGCAGAGGGATGGAATCCAGCTGGAGGAATGGAGCGCTGCCCGCCGCAGACTCCGCACGGGCGGAGGACACCCCCACCCGACACCAGCCGCCCGAGTCGCCCGGGCGACCGATCACGTTTCCTTCGCCGCGTTGGTGCGTGCCTCCGCGCAATCGGCACACGCTGCCCAGGCACAACCACGCGGGGCAAGCCCACGTCAGCTGGCAAGGGCGCAGGCGCGGGCGGCTTTAGAAGCGCTGGCACAAGCTGAAGCGCCACGACGCCGGCAAGCACGACGCCAGCTCCCTTAGCCGCAAGCTGCCAGCGAACGCGGAGTCCCATGCAGCTACTAAGCGTTCAGCGAAGGAGATTCGCCCCCTTGTGCATCTCTGAGATGCACAAGGGGGGGCGGGTGCGGCGTTCGGGAAAGGAGGTCGGGGGTGGTTCCGGGAGTGCCTCGCGAAGCGGCTCCGCAGAGTGATTCCAGCCGCGAAGCGGCACCAAATCCGTGAGCGAAGCGAACATAGGCACCCCCCGGAACCACCCCCGACCTCCTACGCAACGGCTTCGCGCAGCTCCGCGATGTCCTTCAGCTGATCGTCAACCCAGTCACCGGGATTGCGCGAGTAGATGATCTCCTTCAGATGCTGCGCTCGGACCCGTCGCTCCTCGGGCTCCATGGTCAGCGCCCGGTAGATCGCATCCGCCTGCTCCTGGATGTCGAAGGGGTTGACCGAGAGGACACAGTCGGCCAGCTCCTCGTGGGAGCCGGTGTTCTCGGAGAGCATCAACACGCCGTCGCGAGTATTTACAGCGGGCGCCTCCTTGGCGACCAGGTTCATCCCGTCGAAGATCGAGTTGACCATCAAAAGGTCGAAGTGCTTATAGCGGGCGACTGCCTCGGGGAAGTTCTCATAGATGTTGAGGTCGATCGGCATCCAGTCGGTGGTGCCGTGACGGTGGTTGACGACGGCGACCAGCGCCTCGATTCGCTCCAGGTACTCGGCGTACTCGGGCACGTCTTGGCGCGAGGGCTGCAGGTGGGCGATGAAGGTGACCTTCTCGCGGAACTCGGGGTGCTGGGTGAGGAAGGTGTCGAAGGCGGTGAAGCCGCGCAGCACGTTCTTGGAGAGGTCGGCGCGGTCGACTCGGATGATCAGGTGCTCGCGTCGGCGCTCCAGCACCCCCCGCTCGTACTGGGCGACCTCGGGCGACTCCGCCGCCCGCCGCAGCCGCTCGGCGTCGATCGAGAGCGGGTAAGCGCGGGCCACGGTCTCCCCACCGGCGTGGCGCACCAGGCAGCGGTCGTAGTCGACGTCGACCTCGAGCAGTTCGTCGCAGCAGCGGATGAAGTTGAGGCAGTAGGCGTGGGTGTGGAAGCCGATGATGTCGTTGGCGAGCATGCCGCGGAAGATCGCCTCGCGGATCCGCCCAGGCAGGATCCGCCAGCTGTCGGGCTGCGACCAGGGGATGTGGACGAAGTGGTGCAGGAAGGCGTCCGGGCGCTCGGCGCGGATCATTCCCGGAACGGTGTAGAGGTGGTAGTCGTGGAGCATCACCAGCGGCCGCTCGCGGCCCTCGATCTGGCCGAGGACCGCGCGGGCGATGTCGCGGTTGACGGCCTGGTAGCCGTAGTCCCAGGCGTCGCGCTCCTCCTGGCGGATGTCGGGGGCGTTGGAGAGGTCCCAGAGGTAGTGCTGGATGAACCAGAGGATCGGGTTGGCGATCACGTTGTAGAAGCCGTCGTAGGCGTCGGGGTCGCTGCCGACCAGCAGCACCCGGTAGTCGATGCCGTCGATTGAGAGCTCCACAGGGCCGCCACGCTCCTCGGAGACGGCGACGTCCTCGTCGGTCATCGCCGAGGCGATCCAGAGCGCCTCGCGGTGGGAGACGAGACCGGAGAGCGCCGTCACCAGCCCGCCGCCACCGCGCTGCACGGTGCGCTCGCCGCTCTCGTCGCGCTCGAACTGAGCCGGCCCGCGGTTGGAGACGATGATCAGCGGATCGGACTCGGGCATCGCTTCAGCCTACCCCGACCGTTCAGGCTCTATTCGTCGAGCTCGCCGAGCAGCTGCAGCCAGTCGCGCAGCAGGCGCGGCGAGAGGAACTCGCGGCGGGCGTGTTCCTTGCCGGCCCGCCCCAACCGCTTGCCCAGCTCGGGATCGGCGAGGATCTCGATACAGCGGCGCGCGCACTCGGCCGGCGAGTCGACCAGGTAGCCGCTCTTGCCGTTCTCGATCTGCAGTGGGATGCCGCCGACGTTGCCCGCCACGGTCGGCCGTCCCTTCCAGAGCGCCTCGGTGACGGTCAGCCCGAAGCCCTCGCGGATCGACTTCTGCAGGCAGACGTCGGACTGCGACTGGAAGGCGTTGACCTCGATCGCGCCGACGTTGTTGAGGTTGTTGAGGATCTTGATGTCGGGGTCGGCGGCGGCGTACTCGACGGTCTGCTGGAAGAAGTCCCAGCCCTCTGGGTCGTCGGTCGCCATCGATCCGACCAGCGCCAGCTGCACCTCAGGCATCTCCGCGGTCACGTCACGGTAGGCATCGATCACCCCGATCGGGTCCTTCCAGGGGTCGAAGCGGGAGACCTGGGTGATCAGCGGCCGGTCGACGTCGATCCCGAACTGGTTGCAGACGTAGGCAGCGTCGTCGGGCGAGAAGGCCATGTTCTTCGGCGAGAGCGGATCGATCGCCGGGGGGATGATGCGGACGCCGTTGTGGCCGTCGATTCCGCTCGGCACATAGGCCGGCATGTGCCACACCGTTGCGTCGTATTCCTCGATCAGCGGTTGCAGGCGAGCGATCGGCGCTGGGTTTGGCTCGGAGAGGTCGATGTGGCAGCGCCAGATCCAGTTACGGCTCTTCTCCTGGGCGCCGCGACGCAGCCCGATCGGCTGCGGGTCGTGGACGATGATCGTGTCCCACTCGCCTTTCAAACCCTCGGCGTTTATCGCGTTGATCTCGTCGAAGACCGCCCACTGCTCGTCGCTCAGCGTCTCCTCGGCGCCCTGCAGCGAGTTGTGGAGGAGCTTGGTCGCATTGAAGAACTCTTCCTTGCCGAAGATCACGTGCCAGTGGGCGTCGACGCCGGCGTCGCGCATCAGCGGCACGATCGTGTAGAGGATCTCGGAGACCCCGCCGCCGAAAGCGGTGGCGCTGACGTGGAGGACGCGCTGTCCTTTGAGCGGCTCGGCCAGCTCGCGAATCCGCTCGGTCAGCTCCTTGCCGGCGATGTGGGTGTAGTCGGCGAGGGACTTCTGGCCGAGGGTGACTTCTTGAAGCATCGGCGATTTCTACAGACAACGCCGGTTAGATGACTGGCAGGCCGCTCAGCCGGGCGGTTCGGCGACCGGGCGCTTACCAAGCGTGACCTCCACGTTTTCTCGATCGCCGCTGTCGTGGAGGACTTCGAGCGTCACTTTCTGGCCCGGCTTGTAGGCGGAGATGTAGCGGGACAAATCATCTGGCTGTATGACCTTGTGGCCGTCCACAGCGAGGATCGTGTCGCCGCCGACTACGTACTCGCCGGCCTGGAAACGCAGTTTTTCGTTGCCACCCTTCAGTCCCGCTTCGTCACCTGGCCCGCCCGGGACGACTTCGGCCAGCAGCCCGCCGTAGTCGGTGTCGAGGCCGAGCTTTGCGGCGAGCTGGGGATAGAGCGACTGGCTGGAGACCCCGATGTACGCATATTCGGCTTTGCCGTTCTGCTTCAGCTGGGCAAGCGAGCGCTTCACCGCCGAGATCGGCACCGCGAAGCCGACCCCGTCGCTGGCGCCGGAGTTGGTCTCGATCTGCTGGTTGATGCCGACCACACGAGCGCCGGCGTCGAGCAGCGGACCGCCCGAGTTACCGGGGTTGATCGAGGCGTCGGTCTGGATCGCGCCCTCGATCTGGAACTGGGTCAGCGATTTGACTGAGCGTTCGGTCGCCGAGACGATCCCGACCGAGAGCGACTGCTGCTCGCCGAAGGGACTGCCGATCGCCGCCACCGGCTGGCCGACAATCAGTTCGTGGTCGTCGCCGAGCTGCAGCGGGTGCAGGTCGAAGCCGTCGGGCTTCACTTCCAGCAGGGCGACGTCGGCGAAGGGATCGAAGCCGACGATCTTCGCCGGCACGACGTTGCGATCGGGGAACTCGATGAAGACCGCCTTCGCCTCCTTGCGGGCGCCGCCTTCGCCGTCGGTGACGACGTGGGCGTTGGTGACGATCCTGCCGCTCGTGTCGAGCACGAAGCCGGAGCCTTCGGCGGCGCCTTCGTCGAAGATCGAGCGGATCGTGACCACGCCGGGGGCTGCTTCGCGGTAGACCTTGGCCGCGTCGAAGCCCTCGCTGGCCGCCTGCACGGCCACCTGGGTCGTCGTCTTCGTCGCTTCCGGCGCGCCTGGTCCCGAGTTGCCGTCACCGCTGCTGCCGCAGCCGCCGAGCAGGGTAAGGAGCAGCGCCAGCAGCGCCGCCAGCGAGGCTGTCCGCCTGCTCACGCGATCGCCTTCGCGGGGTCGGCGAGGGCCGCAGCCGGCGCTCCGGGCGGAGCGAGGGGCAGGTCGAGCGTGAAGGCGGTAAAGCGCCGGCTGGAGGAGATCGCAATGTGCCCGTCCATCCGCTGCACCAGCTCGCGCGCGATCGCCAGACCGAGCCCCGAGCCGCCGGCCGAGTCGGCCGTGTAGAAGCGCTCGAAAATGCGCTTCTGTACCCGCTGGGGGATCCCGGTGCCGTCATCAGAGACGGTCAGCTCGGCGCGCTGGTTGACGGAGTAGATGGTCACGGTGACGCTGGTGCCCTCTGGGGTATGGGTGAGGGCGTTGTCGAGCAGGATACGGATGATCTGCCGCACCCGGTCCGGGTCGGCGACCGCGATCACCGGGCGGTCCGGCGTGCGCAGCTCCAGGCGCGAGCCGCGCAGCTCGGCGCGGGCGCCGAACTCGCGGACCACTTCACGGGCCAGTGGGCTGAGATCGACGCTGCCGATCGCCATCACGATGCCCCCGGCGTCAAGCTGGGAAAGGTTGAGCAGGTCAGCGGTGAGCTTGGTCAGCCGCTCGATCTGCTGGCGCATCGTGCGCACGAATTCGGCCCGCTCCTCGGGGCTCGGGTCCTCTTCGTCGAGCAGCTCGACGAAGCCGCCGAGGCTGAAGATTGGCGTGCGCAGCTCGTGCGAGGCGTTGGCGATGAACTGCTTGCGGGCGCTGTCGAGCTCGGCGAGACGGCGCTGCATCTCATTGAAGGTGCGGGCGAGCTGCCCGAGCTGGCCCGAGGAGTCGACGGGGATACGGGCAGCGAAGTCACCGTCGGCGACCTTGCGTGCCGCCTCCTCGATTCGCTTCACCCGCAGGGTGACAAGCCGGGCGGAGTAGATGCCGACGCCGAGGGCCATCAACAGGGCGATCAGGGCGCCGATCAGGATCGGTCCGCCGGCCTCCGCATGGCCGCCGATCGCGACGACCCAGACATAGACGATGATCGACGTCCCAGCCCCGATCGACAACGACGCAGTCGTGATCCTGCTGCCGAGCGGGGTGAGGCGGAGAAGCTTCATTCCCTGAAGCGGTAGCCGACGCCGCGCACCGTGAACAGATACTCGGGCTGCTTGGGATCGGCCTCGATCTTTTCGCGCAAGTGGCGGATGTGGACGTCGACCGTGCGCGGGTCGCGGTAGTCGGAATCGCCCCAGACGTGCTCGAGCAGGGTCTCGCGGCTGAGCACCTTGCCCGGCGAGCGGGCCAGCGCGGTGAGGATCTCGAACTCGACATAGGTGGCGGCGACCTCCTCGTCCTGAAGGGTCACCGAGCGCCGGGCCGGGTCGATCCTCAGCGCGCCGTGCTCGATCGGCTCCTCGTCGGGCGGGTCGACGGCCATTCGCGAGCGGCGCAGCGCCGCCTTGACGCGACTGCGGAACTCGCGCATCGAGAAGGGCTTGGTGATGTAGTCGTCGGCGCCGACCTCGAGTCCGGCGACCTTGTCCGTCTCACTGCCTTTCGCGGTCAGCATGATGATCGGCACCTGGCTGTGGCGCCGCAACTGCCGGCAAACTTCGACCCCATCGAGTTTGGGCAGCATCAGGTCGAGAACCACGAGGTCGAAGCGGGCCTCCTTGAAGCGCTCGAGCGCTTCGCGGCCGTCCAGCGCCGAGGTGACGTGGTAACCGTCCTTGCGCAGCGGATAGCTGAGCAGGGTTTGCAACGACTGCTCATCGTCGACAAGGAGTATCCGCGTAGACCCGTTGGGCATGGACACAAGAGTAATCTGGTCGCGCCGCCAGGTAGTTATGGACGGATGTGCGAGTACCAAGAACTAAGGTTCCAGGGTACTGCGCCGATATGAAGCGAGTAATGGAGCAGCGACAGTTGAAGAGCCTCGTCGAGAGCGGCGATTACCGGCCCGAGCCGAAGCTGGTGGCGTGCGCGATGCTGCGCCGTCGCGGCGTGCGAGCGCTGCTGACCGGGACCGCGCTCAGCGCAGCTGATCGAATCCCGTCGGCGCCAGCAGCCCGCCGTCAGGCAGCCTGATCTCGACCCCCTCACCGGCGACGACCTCGCCGATCAGGGTCAGCTTGGGTCCCCCGTGCTTTTCGATATCCGCCGCCACGGCGGCCCATCGCTCGTCCGGTAAGGCTGCGAGCAGCTCGTAGTCCTCGCCACCGGAAGCGGCCAGCTCAAGCGGCTCGCGTCCGGCAGCGACCGCGATCTCGGCGGCGCCGGCGGCAAGCGGCAGCGCCGCAGCATCGATCCGCAGCCCGACCCCGCTCGCGGCGGCGATGTGGACGGCATCGCCGCCGAGCCCGTCACTGAGGTCGATCATCGCCGTCGCGCCGGCGGCGGCCAGGGCGCGGCCCTCGCTCAGCCGCGGCAGCGGTTCCAGCTGTCGAGCGAGCAAGCCACGACCTTGGGACGACCGTGGAGTTGACGCCGCTATGGGGTCGTCATCTCCACAGTCGTGAGACTGCCCCAGTAGCTGGAGACCCGCTGCGGCGCCGCCCAGCTCGCCAGTTACGACAAGCGCGTCTCCGGGGCGCGCACCGGATCGAGTCACCAGGTCATCCGCGCTCTCCGCGTGTCCGACCACAGTGATCGAGAGGGTCAGAGCCGGTGCTCGGGTTATGTCCCCGCCGGCGAGCGTCGTGCCGGTCTCCACAGCTACTTTCGCGATCCCCTCGAGCAGCTCGATACAGCCGTTCTCGTCGAGGTCGGCAGGGACGCCGAGGACAACATAGGCCTCGCCCGGCTCGGCGCCCATGGCTGCCAGATCTGAGAGGGCGGCGGCGAGCGCCTTGTGGCCGATCTGCGCCAGGGTGCTCCACTCGCGCCGAAAGTGGACCCCGTCGACCAGCGCATCGACCGAGGTGGCGGTGGCGCCCCCAGGCACGACGATGGCGGCGTCGTCGCCGCTGCCGAGCCGCACCCGCGGCCCGGTTTGCGGCAGCCGTGCTCGTATGCGAGCCAAGAGCTCGAACTCGCCCATGCGGCCATTCTCCCCATCCGGGTCACCCGATGGGCGACCCATAAGGCCACTATGGTGCGGCGGACGTGGCCGAGGGGCATCCATTTCTGCATCGCATTGGCGAGGCCGCCGCTCGATTTGGGACGCGGCCACCGCGCAGCAAGCGCGTCAGGCTCGCGATCCAGCTCGGCCTCGCCGTCGTCATCTTCGGCTTTCTCGTTCTCACCGTCGTCGACCAGTGGGCGGAGATCAAGGACAAGGGCGTCCACTTCCACGTCCTCTGGCTGATTCCAGCCTTTGTCGTCCTCCCACTCTTCTATATGTTGAGCGCGGTCGGCTGGGATCTGATCCTGCGTTTCCTCGGCTACCGGATCGGAGTTGGGCGGGCGCAGGTGGCCTGGGGACAGCCGCTGCTCGCTCGCTACGTGCCCGGCAGCGTCCTCTACGTGCTCGGTCGGGTGTTGCTCTCCGAGCGCGCGGGTGTGCAGAGGCGGGTCACTATCGCCAGCATTGTTTACGAGCAGGCGATCTCCGCTACCTCGGCGATCGTCTTCGCCGCCTACTTCCTGATCAGCCACCCCGACCTGCAGGGCCAGCCGTGGCGCTGGGGGGTGCTCCTGCTTATCCCACTGGCGATCACGGTGCTGCACCCGCGCATCTTCGGCCCGCTCGCCAACCGCGTCCTCCGCGCCTTCGGCCGCGAGTCGCTGCCGGAGGTGATCTCGCTGCGCGGCGTGATCGCCCTGATCCTCTTCTACCTCGCCGTCTGGGGCGTGGTCGCAGTCGGCATGTACTGTGTCGCCCGCTCGGTCACCAGCATCCCGCTTACGGCCAACGAAGTGCTCAGGGTGGGCTCGGCCCAGGCGGTCGGCTACGTCGCAGCGCTCGTCACCCTGGTTGCCCCGGCCGGCCTCGGTATCCGCGATGCCGCCTTCGCCTGGGCGGTGAAGGGCGCGGTGGGCAACAGCTTCGCGGTCGGCTCGCTGATCGCGATCGCCGTGCGCGGTGTGCTGACCGTGGTCGAGCTGCTCTACGTCGGCCTGGTCACGGCACTGGGCAAGCGCGAGGGTTGGTCGATTTCCACCGGTGTCCTCCATGCTTCGCCCGAGGAGCAGGCCGAGGGCCCGCCTAACCGCAACGAGACCCCGATCCACTCGCCCGAGATTCTTTAGCCGTCGGTTGGGAGGCGTGGGGCGGCTCGGGGGAGCCTAGGTTCGCTTCGCTGACGCTCCGCTCACTATGTTGGACCGCTTCGCGGCTGGAACCACTCTGCGGAGCCGCTTCGCGAGGCTCCCCAAGCCGCCCCACGCCCCCCAGGTGAAGTTGCCGACGAAGCTCCCGCAGGGGGACGCTGACCTGAATCGCTCAGTCGCGAGGCGCTGCAGCCGACTTTTACCCACCTATAGAGGGGTCAAAGTCGGCGGCGTTATAGCGGCAAGCGAGCGGGGAGCTGATCGACGGTTAGGGCGAGGGTTAGGAGCTGTAAGGGACGGTCGCGGGATAGGGCTACCAGGGGGAGGGCCCAGATCAGGTACCAGGGCAGGAGCCAGGCGGTTGCTAGGAGGAGGGCGAGGGAGGCCCAGGCGGCGGCGCGGAGCCAGTCGTTGCCACGCCAGGTCCAGGCGAGCAGGTAGATGAAGAGGGCCGCGTAGATGGCAAGCGCCGCGACCCGGACGGTCGTGGCGTCAAGGCCCGTCAACCGGGCGAAGGTGGTAGGGATGCTCAGGTGGGTGGTCTTGTGCTGGTGACGGCCAACCAGCTCGAGGCCGTGGAGCCAATGCCAGCCGAACGTTGCGTAAGCGGCCCCGCCGATCGCCAGGGCGGCCACCGTGCCTCCGAGCAACAACCTGCCGACGGGCCTGAGACGTCTGCCATGTAGACGTCTTAGGCCCGTCGGCAGGGTGCTTAGCAGGGCGAAGGGGGCGATCACCGCGGTCGACGCCTTGATTGCAATCGCGGCGGCGAGGGCCGCGCCCCCGATCGCCTCGCGGGCCGAGAGCATCGCTGCGACTCCGGCCATCGCAACCAGGAGCGCGAGGCTGTCGTTGTGGGCGCCGCCTACCACGTGGAGCAGGACGAGCGGATTCAGGGCCACAAAGGCGGCAGCGGGCAGCGGTGCTACGCCACGGGATGGGGCGAGGCGGGCTACCAGCACGGCTATGCCCAGAACCGAGAGGGCGGCCGTTGCCTTCAGCGCCGCGACCGCCACCGCGACCGGCAGCCAGGCGAGCGGGTAGGTGGCGAGGGTGAACAGCGGCCCGTAGGCGCTGGTCACGTCGATCCAGGTGACGCGGGCGTAGGCGGGGTCGAACGGGGCGGCGGCCGGCGAGTGGACGTAAGGGTTGAGGCCGTGCGCGACTCCGAGCCGCGCATAGTCGACGTAGCTGTAGACATCGTGGGAGAGGAGAACCGGGGCCACCGCGAAGGCGGCGACCAGGCAGAGGATCACCCCCCAGACCGGACGACTCCAGTCATCGATCGAAACTGCGTTTACCCGCGCATAGGGTCGGTAAATGCAGTTTCGTCTGCGCTGGATCCCGTCGGGGTGGCTCAATTTCCCGCCGCGGCCCCGCCACCGACGCCAGCGCCGCCTCCGGTTCCGTATTCGGGCGGCGGGGACGGGACACGCGTCGGTTCCTGGCCGACGCCCGGTGCGTAGGCGTTCGGGTCGTAGCCGCCGGTCGCTTCCCGGCCCAGCCTTTCCGCTTCGCTTTCTTCCCCACCTCCCTTGGCGGAGAAGGAGCCGGAGCCGTTGCCTGGCGCCGAGGCGGTGAACTGGCCGTAGAACGGGGCCCAGCTGATCGGCTTCTTCGGTTCGCTGAATTCCTCGCAGGGGACTTCCGCGTTCGAATAGAGCGAGTGCCAGATTTCAGCTGGGAAGGTGCCGCCGAAGACGGTCGTGCCGTGGACACTGGTCATTTCGATTGCGTTCGACTGTGGGTAGCCGACCCAGACCGCCGTCGCCAGGTTGGGCTGGATGCCGGCGAACCAAGCGTCGGTGAAATTGTCGGTCGTCCCGGTCTTGCCGCCCTGGCCGGGGCAGCCGGTGTAGGCGGCGGTGCCGGTTCCTTCGGTGATGTTGTCGTGGAGGAGGCGCCACACCTGGAAGGCGACCGCTTCCGGCACCACCCGTTTCGCATCGGGGTGCTGGGGGCGGTCGACCTGCCCGCTCGGGAAGACGACCCGCCGGATCGCGACAGGATCGTGGTGGATCCCGCCCGCGGCGAGCGTCGCGTAGGCATCGGTCAGTTCCAGCGGCGAGACGCCGATCCGCAGGCCGCCGATTCCCTCGGCAGGGATGCCGTCGAGTTCGCTTTCTATCCCCATCGATTTCGCCGTCGCCGCGACGCGCTGCGGCCCGACGTCGAGGTCGAGCTGGGCGAAGACCGTGTTGTCGGAGGCGACGGTCGCCTGCTGCAGGTTGATCGTCCCCAGATACCCCTCGTCGGCGGTGCTCACTTCCCAGTGGCCCCACTTGGGCAGGTTGAGGTCGAGGTGCTTGGACGTGTAGTAGGTCGAGTAGGGGTCTATCCCCTGCTTGATCGCCGTGGTCAGGACGAATGCCTTGAAGGCTGAGCCGGGCTGGCGGTGGCCCTGAGCGGCGAGGTTGAACTGGCTCTGGTCGTAGCTGGAGCTGGAGACCATCGCCTCGATGTGGCCGTTGCGCGGATCGATCGAGACCAACGCCGAGGAGGGATCTTCGGGGTACGGGAGGGCGGACTGCATCGCTTCCAGCCCGATTTCCTGCAGCCGCGGGTCGATCGTCGTGTAGACGTCGAGGCCGCCTTTGCGGACCGTGTTCACCCCGTAGGTTTCGATCAGCGCGTTCTGGACGTAGTCGAAGAAGTAGGGCTGGCGCTTCTCGAAATAGCCCTTGTTGAGGTCCAGCTCGAGACCGCGCTGCTCGCCCTGCCGGGCTCGCTGAGAGGAGATGTAGCCGAGGCTCGTCATCTTCGAGAGCACCTCGTTGCGGCGCTCCCGCGCCCCGCGGGGGTTGAGGACCGGGTTGTAGTCGGTCGGCGCCTGGGGAAGGCCGGCCAGCAGTGCCGCCTGCTCCAGGGTCAGTTTCCAGACCGGGCGCGAGAAGTAGATCTTCGAGGCGGCTTGGACGCCGACCGCGGTCGCGCCCTTGATCGTCCCGTAGGAGGCGGTATTGAGGTACTGGCCGAGGATCTCTCGTTTGGAGTGGCGTTCGGCGTACTCGATCGCCAGCTGCGCCTCGATGATCTTGCGTTCGAGGTCTCGGTGCGGATTGGAGATGCAGAGGTTGCGAACCAGCTGCTGGGTGATCGTCGAGCCGCCCTCGACCGTCTTGCCGGCTTCCAGGTTCTTGAGGGCGGCGCGGGCGATCCCCTCCGGATCGATGCCGCCGTGGCTGTAGAAGCGCTCGTCCTCGATCGCGACGGTCGCTCGCTGGAGGTCCTTCGGGACGCGGTCGATCGAGATCGGCGCTCGCGCTTCGTCGGACTCGACGATTCCGAGCTTGCTGCCGTCGGCGGCGAAGAGGGTTGAGTTGCCGCCCTTGTCGATCGGCTTGCAGGCGGCGAGGGACGGCGCCTTGGCGGCGACGTCGAGCACCCAGGAGGCGACGCCGACTACGCCGATCGCGAGCAGGGCCACGACGCCGAGGCCGACGAAAAGCAGCTTGCCGCGAGCGCCTCCCCGGTGTCGCTGACGGCGGCGATTGCGCTGCGTCATGCGGAAGAGGGTACTTCGCCCCCGACGCCGCTCAGGCCTGCGTGTCGGCGGTGGAAAGGTTGTGGACGATTCCCTCGACCAGCAGCTGGTTCGGGATGACCACCGCGGTGCCGTCGCCGGGGTCGACGTAGGTGTAGGAGAGAGTGATGTCGAGGACGCGGCCCTCGACTTCATCGAAGGCGATCCGGTCGCCGATCCGAATCGGCTGGGAGATTGCCAGCTGCACTCCCGCGACCATGTTGGCGATCGTGTGCTGGGCGGCGAAGCCGATGATCGCGGCCAGCACCGCGGTAGAAGCGAGGATGCCGGTGGCGAGCCGCTTCAGCTCCGTGAACTGGCTCAGCGCGATCGCCACCAGGACGAGGAAGACGACCAGGATCGCGAGCCGCCGCAGGAAGCGCAGACGCGTCTTGGTGGACCGTGAGACCTGTGAGACTGCCGGCGTCATGGAGGCAAACTTACCTGCGCAGCGGCCTCTGGACGTGCCGGCAAGCCGGCCCGGCTTTCCTTACGCGACCTGGGGCCCGCAGATGGCGATCGGGGGAGTGCTGCTGGCGCTCGGGGTGGGGATCGCACTCGGCATCCCCGCGGTGATCATCGACAGCCCGGCCAACGGCGATCTCAGCACTGCCGCCAACATAGTCGTCCAGCTCGCGACCGCGCTCGGATTCCTGCTGGTGCCGATCGCGATCGCGAGTCGCTGGGGAGAGGCCCCCGTCGGCCAGGCTCTGCGACGGCTCGGGGTGCGCAGCTTCAGCCCGGGTGCGCTGAAGTGGATGCTGGCGGCGATTGGCGCCTACCTTGTTGCCGCCGCGGTCTACGCCGCCATCTTCGGCACGCCCGAACAGAAGGACATCGCCGAATCGTTCGGCACCGTGCCGGTGCAGGTCCTCCTGATCGTCTTCGCGGCGCCGATCAGCGAGGAGATCTGCTTCCGCGGCATGCTCTTCGGCGGCCTGCGAAAGCGGCTGCCGCGCCTCGCCGCGGCGTTGATCAGCGCCCTGATCTTCGGCGGCCTCCACGCCCTCACCGGCCTCAGCGCGGTCCCGCCGCTGATCGCCTTCGGCTTCATCCTCGCCCTGCTCTACGAGAAGACCGGCTCGATCGTCCCCGGCGTCATCCTCCACATGCTCAACAACTCGGTCGCCCTGATCGCGCAGTAGGGGGAGCAAAGAAAAGGCCCGCCGGGCCGTCCGCAAGAATTCCCAGCCTATGGGCCACCATCTCGTCCGCGTACTGGTTCTCCTCGTCATGCTGGCGCTTCCCGCAGCCGCTGTGGCGGCGCCAAAGGAATCGGCCAAAACGCCCAAAGCCCCGCTGGTCCCCCAGGGCCCCGAGCAGGCGACCGTGAAGATCGTCCGGATCGGACACCTGAGTGGCGGCAAGGCGCAGATCTTCGGCACGGTCCCGGTCGTAGGGTCGGTGACGCCGTTTGCGCCCGGCCAGAAGGTCGATGTGACCTTCTACCTCAACGGGCACAAGCTGCTGCGCAGGACGGTCAAGGTCAGCTCGGGCAAGGGCGACGCCGGGCTCTTCCGGGCGAGCATCGTCGTGCGCAAAGACGGCAAGTACGCGGCGGCGGCTCATCTTCGGGCGACCGACTCCACGCGCGGCGACGCCACGGTGCGCAAGAGCTGGCGGGTCAGCTTCCCCGCGCTCGGCCAAGGTGACTGCGGCCGCGTCGTCAAGGGCTTCAAACAGGCCATGGCGGCGATGGGCTACGTCTCCGGCGGCGGCTCCTGCTTCAACGGCCGCACCGGGCGCGAGGTGCTCGCCTACCGCAAGGTGAACGGGATGTCGCGCAACGAACACGCCGGCAAGGGCGTGGTGCAGCGGGTCTTCGGCGGGCGCGGGGGGTACCGCGTCCGCCACCCCAAGGCCGGCGAGCACGCCGAGGTGCCGCTCGACAAGCAGGTTCTGGTGCTCAGCAAGGGCGAGCGGCCCTTCGCGATCTATCCCGTCTCGACCGGCAAGCCCTCGACCCCCACGGTCACCGGCGAGTACAGCTTCTACCGGCGCGAACCCGGCTACAACGCCGAGGGCATGTACTACTCCTTCTACTGGCACAACGGCTATGCAGTCCACGGCTATGCCGAAGTGCCCAACTACGCCGCCAGCCACGGCTGCGTCCGCACCTTCATCGCCGACCAGCCCCGCATCTACGAACAGCTGCGCTACGGCGAGCCGATCTTCGTCTTCTGAGCGAGTAGAGCAAGGCTCCGCTTACTAGGCTAGGAGCTTAGTAAGCGATATCGCTGTTTCCTTTAGTAAGCTCACACCCTAATGAGCGAACGCTGTGGAACGCTGCTTTGACCGTCCCGATCGCATCCGAGCGGGCCGGGAGCTTCAAAGAGGTCCGGGATGGGCTTGCCAGCTATCTGGCCTTCCACCCGGCGCCGCTCCCACCGGTCCCGCCGCTGGATCTTGATGTCGAGCTGCACCGGCTGCTCGACCGGGCCAACCAGGCCTTGGGTCGGTTGGACGGGATCACGCTGCTGCTGCCGGACCCGAGTCAGTTCCTCTACACCTTCATCCGCAAGGAGGCCGTGCTCTCCTCACAGATTGAGGGAACCGTCTCGTCGCTGTCCGATCTCCTGCTCTTCGAGAACGAGGCCACTCCGGGCGTCCCGGTCGAGGACCTCGAGGAAACGGCCAACTACATCGCGGCGATGAGCCACGGCGTCGACTCGATCGCCTCCAGCCGCCTACCTCTCTGCAATCGCCTGCTCCGCGAGGTCCATGAACGGTTGCTGCAGTCCGGCCGAGGCTCCGACAAAGCCCCCGGCGAGTTTCGGCGCAGCCAGAACTGGCTGGGTGGAACCCGGCCCGGCAACGCCCGCTACGTTCCTCCTCCCTGGCCTGAGGTAGAGCCGGCGATGTCAGGCCTCGAGCGGTTCCTCCATGACCTGCCCACGCCGTCGCCTGTCCTCGTCAAGGCCGCGCTCTCCCACGTCCAGTTCGAGATCATCCACCCGTTCCTCGATGGAAACGGTCGCGTCGGGAGACTGCTGATCACCCTGCTCCTGGTCGATCAGGGGGTGCTGAAGCGGCCACTTCTCTATCTGAGCCTTTACCTAAAGCGAAATCGCGACGCCTACTACGAACACCTCCAGCGGGTTCGTACGGAGGGCGCCTGGGAGGACTGGCTTCGCTTCTTCCTCGAGGGTGTCGTCGATGTGGCCGAATCGACCACGGACACGACTCGCGGAATCATCGAGATGATCGAGCGCGATCGCGAGCGCATCCATGAGTTCGGCCGCGCCGCGGCCACCGCACTGCGGGTGCATGATCTGGCCGTAAAACGGGTTGTGGTCAAGCCTCCAAATGCTGCCGAGGCCCTTGAGCTGTCGGAGCCACCGGTCTACGCGGCGATCTCACGGCTCGAGGACGCCGGCATCCTTCGCGAGGTCACCGGCAGAGCCCGGGGCAAGACGTACGTCTACGGTGAGTACATGGACATCCTCAACGAGGGGACCGAGGTGTGAGCGCCGATCGTAGGATGGGCGCAATGGTCGATCTGGACGCCGCCAAACGGACGCTGCTCGCCGAGTTGCGCGAGCACTCCCTCGTGATCGGTGAGGTGACGCTGGCGAGTGGGGCGAAGGCGCAGTACTACGTGGATGCGCGTCGGGCGCTGTTGCGGCCGGCCGGGTTCCGCGCCGCCGGCGAGCTGATCGCTGCTGCTGCGGTTGAGGCCGGTGCGAGCGCCGTCGGGGGCCCAGCGACGGCGGCGATTGCGCCTTCCTGCGCCGCCCTCGCGGTCCCGGCCGGCCAGGGCCTAGTCGGCTTCTTCGTCCGCGGAGAGCGCAAGCAGCACGGCCTCCAGCGCTGGGTCGAGGGACCGGTCGAGGCGGGCGACAAGGTGCTCGTCGTCGAGGACACCGTCACCACCGGCGGCTCCACCGTGAAGGCGATCGAACGCATCCGCGAGCAGGGCCTCGAGCCCGTCGGCGTGATCGCTGTAGTCGACCGCCTGGCGGGCGGCGGCGAAGCGATCGAGGCGGCTGCGGCAGCCCCCTACCGAGCTCTCTCCACGATCGACGAGCTGTACCCGGATCGCCCCGACCGGGACTGACCTCAGTTCCAAGCTGAGTCGCGTCACCTACCTCCCGGGTTCCCATTGGCGAGTCCGTGTTTTGCGGCGCTTTTTGCAGATCTAGCAACAACGCTCTTTTCTACAAAAACACTAGCCTTGACATTAAAAAGGTCTTTGTTTACAGTCTTGTCACCGTCTGACTAGGACGGCACAGGGACCAATAACCGAGTCCGCCACAGGGGCCGCAAGGGAAGCGGCAGGCAGAGGGCTCAGGGACAAGGAGAAGAGATTTCGATGCTCTCGCCACTACGCAACCGCTTCGGCATCCCGGGCGTGATCTCGGTGATCGCCCTCGTCTTCGCGATGATGGGCGGCGCCTACGCCGCCTCCAACAACTCCGGTGGAGGCAAGGCGAGCGCCTCGGCCAAAGCCAAAGTGGGCCCCCGCGGTAAAACGGGCCCCGCTGGTCCCGCGGGCCCGGCGGGCCCGGCTGGACCCGCCGGCGCCAAGGGCGACACCGGCGCGGCCGGCGCCAATGGCAAAGACGGCGCCCCCGGTAAAGACGGCACTAATGGCACCAACGGGAAAAGCGTCAAACTGACCGCGGAGCCTGAAGGCGCCAATTGCGAAAAAGGCGGCACCAAAGTCGAAGTCGAAGGCGAAGCCGCCAGTAAAAAATACGTCTGCAACGGCAAAAACGGCACCACCGGCTTCACCGAAATCCTTCCCTCCGGCAAAACCGAGACCGGAGTATGGAGCGGGACCGTCGCCGAACTCGCAGGGACGAAATTCGACATAGACGCGATCCAGATCTCGTTCCCGATTCCGCTCTCATCGGCACCCTCGGCCGTCTTGGTGAAAGAAGGCGAAAGCAGCAAACCGGGCTGTCCGGGTGTCGTCAGTGGAATTCCCAAAGCCGAAGCGGGCAAGCTGTGCCTCTACCAAGATGTAGGCCCTGGCACCAAGTTTGGAGGGGTACCAGCCTTCGAAGTGTACGCCCCAACCAACGTAGGCGATGTGATTCAAGCCGCATGTGAATCTGAACTCTGCGAATGGAGGGGAATCTGGGCTGTAACCGCTCCGTAGCTGGACACCTGGGTGGTGACGGGCCGATGCGGTCTCACACAGTGACGCCTGACGCGAACGGATCCGGACGGTACTCGACCAGCCCCGTCCGGATCCCGCCTCAGGGTCTGCGAGCACAACACACACACCAAACCAGCAAGGCACTCGGAAACAACACACTCGGAAAGCGATCATGGTGACGACGAACGCACAGCCAGATGGATCGAAGGCGTCCCGCGCGGCAAACAGCAAGCGCAACCCCCGGATCGTGCTCGCGACCTTCGTCCTCGCCGCGCTCGTCCTGTCGGCGCTCTGTGCCCCCGCCCTCGCCGCCGCGCCGCCGCCGCTGTGGAAGAAGGGCCAGAACTGCGGCGACGGCAGCAAAATCGCCAAAGGCGAATGCGGCTTTAAAGCCGAAGAAGCCAAATCCGGCCTGAACCTGATCGAAACGATGATCCCTCGCGGCATCGCCTCAGACCCCGAAACCGGCCACCTCTACGTCGCCGATCAGAACAACCAGCGGGTCGTCGAGCTAACCGCCTGGGGGGACTTCGTCAAGGCCTGGGGCTGGGGGGTCAAAGACGGCTCTCCCGAACTGCAGAGCTGCACGGCGCAAACGGGCTGCCTGCGCACCCGGGGGAGCCTCGGCTTCGGCGCCGTGCGCACGCTCGGCGCCGGCGGCGCCGGCGAGCTCAACGAACCCATGGGCCTGGCGGTGGACTCAGGAGGCAACGTCTACGTCGTCGATTATTCCAACCACCGCATCCAGAAGTTCGACCGCGAAGGCCACTTCCTGCGCACCTGGGGTGGCGGGGTCATCAGCGGCGGCGCCGCCGGCGCTGGCGACCTCAGCTCGGGCTCGACCAAGGTCGTCAACCTCACCACCACCGCCAAGGCCTTTGAAATCGGCCAGAGGATCACCGGCACTGGCATCCCAGCGGGAACCATCGTCAGCGACCTCGGCATCGGCACGCTCACCCTCTCAAAGGCGGCCACGGCCTCGGGGAGCGCAATCGCGATCACGGCGCCCGAAGGCGCCGGCAACGTCCCCACCAACGAGCGCAAGACGGTGAGTATCGAAGGCTCTCCGACGGGCGGCAGCTTCACCCTCACCTACGTCGCCGGAGAACTTGCCGCCACGCTCGCCAGCGGCTCAAACCAGGTGACCAACACCCACGTCGGCAGCGAACTGACCGTCGGCTCCTTCCACGTCGGCGACCGGATCTTGGCCCAGCAGGGCGCGATCCCCGCGGCGACGTCGATCGCCGCGATCGACACCGCAACCGGCTCGCTCACCCTCTCGGCCAACGCGACCTCTACCACCAGCAATGAAAGGGTCGCCGCAACCGAGACCACCGCCCCGATCCCCTATAACGCCACGGCCGCCGAAGTGAGGGAAAAGCTCCAGGCCCTCACCGCGATCGGCGCCGGCAACGTCGAAGTCGAAGGCGCAGCGGGCGGTCCCTGGACGGTCGAATTCAAAGGGCCCCTGCTGGGCGACGTCAACCTGGAACCGCGCGGCGTCGCCGCCCACGCCAACGCTGATGGCAGCGGCCTCACCCCCGCGGGCACGAAAGTCGCCGTGGCAACCGTCCGCGAAGGCGCCAGCGCGCCCGAGGTCTGCGCCATCGCTGCCGATTGCCGCTCGGGTGTCGAAGCCGCCGGCAACGGCGCGTTTGGCAACTGGCCGCCCTCGGGCTCGAGCCTCATCGCGGTCGGGCCCGGCAATGTCGTCTACGTCGGCGACAAAGGCAGGATCGAGAAATTCGACTCCAGCGGCGCCTATCTCTCCCAGATCGCGCTGCCCGAAAAAAACGAGAAAGGAGAAGCGCTTCCCGCGCCGGCCAGCGCCGAAGTGGGCGCGCTCGCGGTCGATCCGGGCACCGGCTTTCTCTACTATGCCTACGCGAACAAAACCTACGATTTCAACGAAGCCAAGCACAACGTCTTCAAGCTCGACCCCGCCACTGGCAAAGTGGCGAAGACGCTCGAAGTCGACATTCCCAGAGCTCTCGCCACCGACGAGCAGGGCGGCGTCTACGTCTTCGACCAGGGCTCCTTCACTGAAAAAGGCAACCTCATCACCAGGGTGCTCAAGTTCAACTCCGCCGGCAACTTCGTCGAAGTGGTGGCGCAGAACGAATCGTCTTCAAAACAAAACGAATTCAACGAATCGACCGGGATCGCCACCGGCTCGGCCTGCTACTCCAAAGGCTTCGGCTTCTACCTCGCCAACTTCAATCAGAAAAACAGCTTCATCCGCGCCTACGGGCAGAACCCCGACCCCGCGCTCTGCCCGCCGCCCGAACTAGCGCCAAGCATCGATGACCAGTATGCCGTCTCGGTCAACAGCAGCGACGCCACCCTAAAGGCGCAGATCAACCCCCACTTCTGGGGAGATGCCACCTACTACCTCGAATACGGCACCTCCCCCTGCGCAGAAGGCGGTTGCGCCAAACAGCCGGCGCCCCCTGGCTCATCGCTGGGTGGGGGAGCGGTCGAAGCAGACGTCACCACCGCCGGGGTCTTTCTCTCCGGGCTTGCCCCGAACACCACCTACCACTACCGCTTCGTCGCCGAGAGCGGCGGCGGCGGCCCGGTGATCGGCAAGGGCGCCAGCGAGACCGAAGTCGGCCAAGAAGGGTCCTTCAACACCTTCCCCGAACCCGAAGCCCCCAACACCGGCTGCCCCAACCAGGCCTTTCGCGGCGGCGCCTCGGCGGCCCTGCCCGACTGCCGCGCCTTTGAGCTGGTCTCCCCGGTAGACAAAGGTGGCGGCGACATCGCCGTTCGCTCCGGCGGCTTCGGCCTCGTCCGCCTCAACCAGAGCTCGCTCTCGGGCGACCGCATCGCCTACTCCTCCTACCGCGCCTTCGCCGGCCCCCTCTCCCAGCCCTTCGTCAGCCAGTACCTGGCAAAACGCGACCCCGCAGCGGGCTGGGCAAGCGAATCGATCTCCGCGCCCCAAGAAGGCGTCGAGTTCCTGCAGTTCTCCCAGATCGAGTCCCTCTATAAAGCCTTCTCGGGCGAACTGGACACCGGCTGGAACTGGACCAACACCGAACCGGTGCTGGGTCCCGGCGGGCAGCCGGGGGTCCCCAACATCTACCGCCGCGACAACGCGACGGGGAGCTATCAGGCCTGCACCGCGGCGGAACGGACAGAAGAGGAAAGCCTCGGCGCCGAGCCGCAGGGCGCCTCTAAAGACCAGCGTCACATGGTCTTTCGCTCTCAAGGCCGGCTGAGCGAAGAAGCTGCGCCCGGCAACAAGTTCCAGCTCTACATGTGCTCGTTCCCAGAAGGCGGCGGGGCGGCGAGCCTCAAGCTCCTCAGCATCCTGCCCAACGGGGCGCCGAGCGGCCTCGAAAACCAGGCCGGCTCGCCGGCGGACGGCTTGATCGGCGATGACCGCGGCCGCGCTTCGGTCCTCGCCGGGGCGGTCTCCGAAGACGGTGAACGGGTCTTCTGGACGGCGGCGAGCAAAGGCGCAGCCCCCGGGACGATCTATCTGCGCCTCAACGCCTTAAGCGAAGCGACCGCCTCGGGTGAATGCAGCGAAGCCGAACCGCAGGGGGCCTGCACGCTCGCGGTCTCGGGCACGGTCAGCAGCGAACGGGCGCGTTTTTGGGGCGCCACTCCCGATGGTGGGGAAGCGCTCTTTGAAGCCGTCGAAAAAAACAGCGCCAGCCCGCCGGGCGACCTCTACCTCTACGACACCGCAAAGGCGATCGCCGGCGAAGCCCCCGACACTCTCCTGGCACACAAAAGCAAGGGCGTTCTGGGGTTCAGCAGAGACCTCTCGCGGATCTACTTCCTCTCCGAAGAAGCGCTCGGCGGCGGCGCCCTCGCCGGCAAACCCAATCTCTACCTCTATGAAGGCGGTGAAGCGCCGGTCACGAGCTTCATCGCGACCCTCTCGGCGGTCGATACCGCCAACGGCAGCGGCCAAGCCGTGGCCACCCCCTCGCCGGTCAACGAACGCCCCGACCAACACACCGCGCGGGTCAGCCCGAGCGGAGACACCCTCGCCTTCATGTCAAACAGCGCCGCCCTGGCGCAGACGGTGGCGGGCTATGACAACGCCGACCAGGGCAGCGGGGAACCGGACGCCGAGGTCTACCGTTACTCGACGACGAGCGGGGAGCTCGCCTGTGTCTCCTGCAACCGCAGTGGCGCGCGCCCAAGCGGGCGCCAGCTGATCACATTCCCGGTCGAAGTCTGGGCCGCCGCCCGCCTGCCCAGCTGGGAAAACTCGCTCGACCCGCTGCACCCGCTCTCTGAAGACGGCAAGCGGATCTTCTTCGAAAGCTTCGAAGCGTTGGTCCTCGCCGACACCAACGGCAAGGCCGATGTCTATGAGTGGGAGCTGGCCGGCAGCGGGGACTGCAAAGAAGGCCTCGCCTCCTACGTCCCCGCTTCGGGCGGCTGCATCAGCCTGATCTCCTCGGGCAAAAGCCCCGCCGACGCAGAATTCATCGACGCCTCCCCCCAGGGGCGCGACGCCTTCTTCACCACCGCGGCGAGCCTCCTGCCCCAGGACCCCGGCTCGATCGACATCTACGACGCCCGCGCCGGCGGCGGCTTTGCCCCCCCACCGGCGCCGCCGGCGCCTTGTGACGGGGACGCCTGCCAGAGCCCCCCCGCGCCGCCCAATGACCCGACGGCGGCCAGCGCGGCATTCCACGGCACCGGCGACCTCAGCGCCGCCAAGAAGCAGAAGGTCAAAGCGCGCTGCGGGCCGGGCAAGCGCACTGTGCGACGCAAGGGCAAGACGCGCTGTGAGAAGGCCCGTCCCAAGAGGCGAGCAAACACCAACCGGAGGGCGGGGCGATGAGAAGACTGGCATTGGCGCTGAGCGTGGCAGCGCTCGTCCTCACCGCGAGCGCCCCAGCCCCCGCACAGGCTGCCTTCGGCCTCAAAGGCCTCGACCTCACCTTCACCGACGCGACTGGCGCGCCCTCGATGCAGGCGGGCTCCCATCCCTTCGCGGCGACGAACTCGGTCGCCGCCGAGGAAACCAAGGACATCGCGATCACCTACCCGCCGGGCCTGGTTGGCGATCAGACCGCCCTGCCGCGCTGCCCGATCGCCCAGTTCCTCAGCGGCTACCTGGGCGAATGCCCCAACTCCACCGCGATCGGCGTCGCCGACGTCGAGTACGGACAGCCGGGGCTCTTCGATCGCGACCCCGTGTACAGCCTCGCCCCCTCACCCGGCAGCGTCGCCAAACTGGGCTTCATCGTCGAAGGCAGGGTGCCGGTGGTGATCGACGTCGGCCTCAACCCCAACCCCCCCTACAACATCGTCGGCCAAGCCGCCAACATCACCGAGACGCTCTTCTTCTACAGCACCCGGCTGACCGTTTGGGGTGTCCCCGCTGCCGCCGCCCACGACAAAGAACGGGGCAAGTGCCTGAGCAGCGGGAAAAGCTGCCCGCTGAACATCCCCGAAAAGCCGCTCCTCACCCTGCCGACCAGGTGCGAAGGGCCGCTGGAGACCGCCTTCAAAGCCGACTCCTGGCTGCACCCCGGCGCCTGGCTCTCCTACACCATCGCCACCCATAATGACTCGGTTCCGCCGGGCCCACTGGGAACCAGCGGCTGCTCCAAACTCGGCTTTGAGCCACAGTTCTCGGCTAAGCCGACCACCGATTCGGCCGAGACCGGCTCGGGCCTTGACGTCAACGTCGACTTTGCAGACGAAGGCCTGACCAACCCCGAAGGCCTGGCGCTCTCAACTGCCAAGAAGGCCGTCGTCACCCTGCCCGAAGGGGTGACGATCAACCCCTCGATCGGCGAAGGCCTCGGTGTCTGCACGCCAGCCCAGATCGCCCGCGAGACGGTCGACTCCGCCCCAGGGGAGGGCTGCCCCAACTCATCGAAGATCGGCACCCTGCACGTCGACACGCCGTTGGCCTACGAAGGGGTAGATGGCTCCGTGTTCTTGGCCCAACAAGATGACGCGGCGACCACCACCCCTGGAGCCGAGAACCCCTTCGACAGCCTGATCGCGCTCTATTTGGTGCTGAGGAACACCAACCTGGGCGTGATCGTGAAACTGCCGCTGAAAGTCGAGCCAGACCCCAAAACGGGACAGCTTGTGGCGACGCTCGAAAACACCCCCCAGATCCCCTTCAACCACTTCAACTTCCACTTCCGCGAAGGCGCCAGGGCGCCCCTGATCACCCCCTCGGCCTGCGGCGCCTACACCACCAAGGCGGTTCTGACCCCGTGGGCCAACCCCTCCCAGCCGCTGACCACGACCTCCAGCTTCAAGATCACCAAGGGCGTAGGAGGAGGGCCCTGCCCCCCCGGCGGCGTGCCGCCCTTCCACCCCGGCTTCGAAGCGGGAGCGATCAACAACAACGCCGGCAGCTTCTCTCCTTTCAACATGCGCTTGATCAGAGCTGACGGAGAACAGGACATGACCAAGTTCTCCTCGATCCTGCCCCCGGGCGAGCTCGGCTCCCTGTCGGGGGTGAGCAAATGCTCCGACTCGGCGATCGCGATCGCCAAGGCGAAGACCGGACGCCAGGAGATCGCCAGCCCGAGCTGTCCCGCCAACTCGCTGATCGGCCACACCCTGGCCGGGGCGGGAGTCGGAGGAGCACTGACCTACGTCGGCGGCCAGATCTACCTCGGAGGGCCCTTCCACGGCGATCCCTTGAGCGTGATCTCGGTGACGCCTGCAGTGGCAGGGCCATTTGACGCCGGAACTGTCGTCGTCAGATTGGCCTTGACCCTGAACCCTAAAACCGCAGAAGTCGAAGTCGACGGCGCCAACTCCGACCCGATCCCCCACATCTTGAAGGGCATCGTCTTGAAGGTCAGGGATCTGCGGGTCTACGTCGACAGGCCCAACTTCACCTTGAACCCGACCTCATGCAACGAATCGAAGGCCAAAGCGACGCTCTTTGGCAGCTACCTCGACGTCTTCAACCCGGCCGACGACGTCCCGGTAAGTCTCTCCAGTCGCTACCAGGCGGCCAACTGCCTCAACCTCGGCTTCAAGCCGAACCTCGCCCTGAAGCTCGAGGGGGGAACGAAGCGTGGCGGTCACCCTGGGCTCTTGGCCACCTATACGCCGAGGAAAGGCGATGCAAACGTCAAAGGCCTGGTCGTGAGATTGCCCCGCTCTGCCTTCCTCGACCAGGCTCACATCAGGACGATCTGCACCAGGGTCCAGTTCGCCGCCAAGGCCTGTCCGGCTGGAGCCCAGTACGGCTTCATCAAAGCCTGGACGCCTTTGCTCGACACGCCGCTTGAAGGGCCTGTCTACCTCAGATCCTCCAACCACAAGCTGCCAGATCTCGTCTTCGACCTGCATGGCTTAGTTGACGTCGAGGTGGCTACCCGGATCGACTCCGCCCAAGGTGGGATCAGAGCCACGGTCGAATCCACTCCCGACGCGCCGCTCTCCAAAGTCGTCTTGCGCATGCAGGGCGGCAAGAAGGGCTTGATCGTCAACAGCCGCAATCTCTGTGGGGCTGTCTCGAGGGCCAACGTCGAATTCACCGGGCAAAACGGCAAGCAGTCCACCGCCAATCCTGTGATGCAGGCGGACTGCGGTAAGAAGGCCAAGCATTCCAAACATCGCTAGCAAGAACTGGTTGCGAGCAGAAGGACTCTGGAGGACAGATCTATTCCTACCTTTGTTCCTACCTCATCGGTTGGAAGTCGTCCTGAAGTTCATGGCCCTAGGCACCCGACCGGAATGACATGGATTCCATCCTCACGGGTGTATCCGTAGCCGGTCCCCACGATGATTGCCAGTACAGCTGGATCGCCTGACTTGGAAGTATCAATACGATCTCTGAATCTGGTTAGGGTCGCTGCACCCTCCTCGATCCGCTTCTCGCCGCCAAGCTTGATCTCAAAGGCACCCCAGGAGTTCCCTGTCTGAACTATCGCGTCGACCTCCAATCCACTGCTGTCTTGGTAGTACTGGACCTCACCATCGATGGCCTGCGCGTAGATCCTTAGATCTCTTATCACCATTGACTCGAAGAGCAATCCCATGAAGCTGAGGTCACGCATCAGAGCCTCCGGCTCACTTCGCAAGGCTGCCACTGCCAGCGACGGATCGACGAAGTGGCGCTTGGCAGTGCGTCGGAGTCGATACCGGGAACGCAGATGAGGCTGCCAAGCCGGCTGATTCTCTACTACAAATAGTCGTGCCAACGAGTCGAGGTAGTCAGCCACGGCATCATCGGACATCGGATCCTCTGGGCGGCTGGCGTCGGTGGCCAGGGTTCTTGCAGTGACCGGAGTAGCGATATTGCGGGCAAGGCTCTGAATGAGTCGCACCACCCGCTCGGTTCTGTGGCGTGGACCGAGCCGCTGGGTGTTGCGAGGTATCTCGTCGAGATAGTCGCGAACTCGCCTCAGGGCGTCCGGCAGTTCCAGCTCTCGAAATGCAGGCCATCCGCCGCGGCAGATCCCTGCCACCAAGTCCTCCAGATGGAGGCCGGGGTCAGTGACCTCATTGCTCTGATGGTCAAGCAGTTCCGCCAGCGAGATAGTTCCATCGCTTGTCCCCAACTCATAGAGGGACATGGGCCGCATTCTCAGGCGACTGATCCGGCCGGCTCCCGTATGGCGAGTCTCATCGTCAGTCGGTTGAGCTGAGCCCGCGAGGATGAATTGACCCGGATCAACTCGTTCGTCGACTGCCCGGCGCACGTGGTTCCAGATATCTGGCTCGAGTTGCCACTCGTCGATCAGCCGGGGGGTGTCGCCCTGGAGGATCAAGCCAGGATTCAGTTCGGCAGCGTCGCGTGCAGCCTTGTCAACGTCGAGGAGCACCTCGCTGTTGGCGACTTGACGGGCGGTTTCGGTCTTCCCGCAGGCCTTTGCCCCCTCGACAAGGACTGCGCCGGCGGCACTCAGCCGTTTCTGCAGCTCAGAATCCGCGATTCGTGAGACGTATGCCATTTGGCTCCCTAGTAGGCCCTGGAGTAGTGCTGGGAGATTGTAGGGAAATTAGCTGGAGCTTTGCAAGGTCTTTGGCTGGAAGTTTGCAGAAGAATCAGCTAGGAAATTACAAATCACAGCGCGCAAAGGGAAGGAATGTCATGAGGCGCTGTTTCCAAGCGCTGGATAGAGCTACTTCCGCCGAGGGGTAGCTCTATCCCCCTATCGTGCCTGGGGCTGTGCTAGTGGCAACTCTGTTCCTATCTCGCCACGGATATGCCAGCTTCCCGATCAAGCCAACGACAGCGCCGCATCCTCTCTCTGCGCCGGGCGGACTCGATCCTGGCTTTCGGTCCGACCATCGCCGTCGTCCGGCTTCATTCGGCTGCTTATAGTGAGCCCGGTGAGCCATCCCGCTTACGACCGTATCGGGCGAGGCTATGCGAAGCACCGCCGCAGCGATCCGCGGATCGCTGCGGCAATCGAGGCGGCGCTGGGGAACGCCGAGACGGTCCTCAACGTCGGTGCCGGCACGGGCTCTTACGAGCCTCTTGACCGCAAGTTGACCGCGGTCGAGCCCTCGACCGAGATGATCGCCCAGCGGCCCGCCGGCTCCGCACCGGTGGTACAGGAAAGCGCAGAAGCACTGCCATTCGACGATGACAGCTTCGACGCCGCGATGGCGATCATCACCGTCCAACACTGGGCGGATGCCGCGGCGGGCCTGGCCGAGATGATCCGGGTCTCACGCGAGCGAGTCCTCGTCCTCACCTTCGATGGCCCAGCGATGGCGGAGATGTGGATGGTGCGGGACTACATCCCCCGTCTACTGGAGATTCACACCGAGCTGATGCCGCCGATAGCCGAGCTGGCAGCAGCGCTTCCCGGCGCCAGGGTTGAGGAGGTCCCAGTCCCCTGCCTCTGCAAGGATGGCTTCTTCTGCGCACTCTGGGACAGGCCCGAGATGCATCTCGACCCCCAGGTGCGTCGTGCCAGTTCGGTCTGGCACCTGATGGCACCCGAGGAGACTGAGCGAGGGCTAGAAGCCCTACGGGCGGACCTCGAGAGCGGCGCCTGGGATGAGCGCTATGGACACCTGCGCACCGAGCCGGAACTGGACGTTGGGCTGAGGCTCGTTGTCGCCGAGCTCGATAAGCGCCCCGAGCAGGATTCGAACCTGCGGCCTACTCCTTAGGAGGGAGTCGCTCTATCCAGCTGAGCTATCGGGGCGGGTTACTGGAAAAGGCTCTGCTGAGCCGTTTCCAGTCATTGTGAGTCGTCCGCGCTCGGCTCAGATTCGACAGAAACAGGCTCTCCGCTGCCCATTGCTGCCCATTCGAGGGCTGCATCGAACTCGCGAAGCGCCACGCCGATCAGCCTCTCGCGGCGGCGCACAGCACTAGCGTAGACCTTCATCGAGAAGCCTGGCTCGGTGTGCCCGAGCTGGTTCGCGACGTACACAGGGTCATCGCCCAGGGCGAAGCGCAGGCTCGCGTAGAGGCGGCGCAGCGAGTGCGGTGTCACGGCCTCGTCAATCGGCCGAAGGCCCAGCTCATCGAGCCTCTTGTTGGCTCGGCGGATCGTCGTCTTCAAGCGTCGCTCGACATTGCTGACGCTCTGCCGCTGCCCCTTGCGGTTGCGGAACATTGGACCCTCGCTGCTGCGCGGTGTGCGCAGCTTGTAGGCGGCGAGTTCCTTGCGCAGGGCGTTGGGTAGATCGACCTGGCGAACGCCCGCCTCGGTCTTAGATGCGCCAACGGTCAGCGTTCCGCTGGCCGGATCGAAGTCGGGCCAGTCGAGGCCGCAGGTCTCGCCGTTGCGCAGGCCAGCCGCCGCCATCGTGGCGACCATCGGCCGCAGCTTGTGCGCGGCCTCGAGGAGGGAGGGCAACTGCTCCGGCTCGACAGTGGGGCGGTTCGGCATGTTGCGCTTGACCCGCCGCCTTCTCCCGCGTGCCGGATTACGCGCTGCGTCGATGTGGCCGTAGTCGCCGGCGGCGTCGAGAATCATCGCCAGCAGGCCGAGCGACTTGTTGATCTGGTTCGGCCCAAGCGCGCCCTCGCGGAGCTTCACCACTTTGTAGCGGTCGATGTCCTCGGGGCCGATCTGGTCGAGGTGCATCTGGGCGAAGTGGGGGAGAAGGTGACCGCTCAGCAGCCAGCGATAGCTCTTGATGGTCTTCTCCCGCAGCTCTGGCTCGCGGCCCTCCAGCCATTCGGACGCGAACTCATGGAAGGTCGGGGCTTCGGCGATCAACGGAGCCTTGGCGGGTTCGTATGGCCGCCAGATGCCGCGCTCCACATCCGCCAGTACATGCCGAAGCTCGGCCTCAGCCCGCTTGCGGCTCCAGCCTCCCTCGGCGGTGCCGAGAGCTACATAGCGCCGCTTGCCATAGGCGCGAAACCGAATCGCCCACGCGCGGCCGTCCTGCGGCTCGATCACCTGCCCTGTCGCTTTGCGGGCCATCCCTACCTAAGCCGCCGAGGGCGGCAAGTTCTCCCCCTGCCCCCGGATCGGAAGCAACTCCGCCTTCGAACTCCGAGGCTGACTCGCCCGCTTACCTGAGCGGGCGGGCGGGTCAGCCTCCGGTCCCTCGCTAGCTCTACGCAGCACTTGCGCCGCCACTTCCGGGTCGAAGCGAAGCCGTGGCTTCGACCCGCTGCCGAGCTTGACCGCGCCAAGCTCGATTGCGTGCGAGTACACCCAAGAGCGCTCGATCCCCAGCCGCCGCGCCAGCTCGGCCGCGTCGACCAACTCGCCGCTTTGAAGCCCTCGCTTTTCGAGCAACTCAACCACCCGGTGAGCGATTGCCTCGGTGTCTGTGGATCGAGCTTGATGCGTGCGGATGGCATCTCGACAGCACTGTCCAAGGAACCAATCCGCTGCATCGTTCGACCCCCCGAAAAAGGGGGTCTCTCCTATGTGAGCCGGAATGTCAAACAGCGCTCTTGAAATCAAGTTTGAGAAAGAGCAACCCCCTGCTCACCGGAGGCACGAAGTGTCGTCCAGATGACGCGGACCAAGAGGCGCTTGAG
>Ga0209647_1000020_pt1 | contig 128686 bp, 137 predicted proteins | sample GraSoi_2013_60cm_FD_185827 | JGI IMG/M metagenome (GOLD analysis project Ga0209647, IMG submission 185827) | Grasslands soil microbial communities from the Angelo Coastal Reserve, California, USA - Sample 9_17_2013_60cm (SPAdes) (version 2) | ecosystem: Environmental > Terrestrial > Soil >...
CCCCGCCGATGGAATACAGCGGCTGGAGGGAGTCGGTGGCATTGTGGAGAATATTGTAGATGAAGTCGAAATACTTTTCCAGCTCTTCGAAGTGACCGATCTGGTTAAAGGCCCGCAGCGTGTAGTGGGCATCGCGGAACCAGCAGTAGCGGTAGTCCCAGTTGCGGGTGCTGTCATGGAATTCCGGGAGGCTGGTAGAGCCCGAGGCAATGATGCCACCCGTGTCTTCATACTGGTGTAGTTTGAGGACCAGGGCGCTGCGGATGATCTCTTCCTGGTAGATGTCGGGCAGGTAGGAGCTCTTGATCCAGGACTGCCAGTCTTCGGTAGTCTTGCGGATAAATTCTTCGGCCGTCTCTTTTAGCGGGGCTTCCATTGGTTCGCCATAGGCCAGAACGAGGTAGCGGTCCTGGTCGAGGATAAAGGATTTTTCCATTTGAATATAGGTGAGCGGTACGTCGGCAGTGAGCCTTACCTGCTGGTCGAGGTTGAGGTAACGGATATGGTTGCTGGCCATCACCGATTCGGGTACGACTTTACCATAGTCACCCCGCGGCTGACAGCAGATGGTGATAGCGGGTGAGCCTTGCAGTAACTGGATCTTACGGACCATCATGAGAGGACGGAACTGGCGTTCGTAGATGCGCATGCGGGGGGCGCAGTCGATGACGACAAATTTGCCGTCACTGCAGGTGAACTCCGTGCACAGGACGTTGGTATTGGGAATATAATACTGGCGGGCGCGGGCATTCTCGTCGGTAGGACGGACGTAGAAGTGGCCGCCATTTTCTTCGTCGAGCAGGGAGCCAAACAGGAAGCTGCTGTCAAATCTGGGCAGACACATCCACTTTATGTCCGCCCTGGTATCGATGTAGGCCAGGTACGAGCAGTTGCCGATGACGCCCATGTTGTACTTGTGAACCGGCATAAGCTAACTATTGAACTTTTTCTGTCTGTGTTGTAAGGGGGACCGTCAGTGAATTCAACAGGGGTAATACCTGTTGCTGCGAGAGGATGGTATATTGGGCCGCCGAAGCACCGTTATTCACTTTGATGGTATAGGCCTCCCCTTCCAAAGCCTTAAACATATCTTCATCGGTGGTATCATCTCCCAGGCAGAAGACAAAGTCGGGGTTCGTTTCATTTACTATTTTAAGAGCGGAGGCGCCTTTGTCAAAACCGGCGATGCGGACCTCTATTACTTTATTGCCATCGATGACCTGGAGAGTGGTATTCTGGATGAGTTGGGAAAGGGTGTTGAGTAATTCCCGGGACCGGGAAAAACCGAGCCCGTTCTGGGTGTTCCGGTAGTGCCAGGCGATGGTATTGGTCTTTTCCTCGATAAAGGAGCCGGCGCAACGGATGACGAAGAGCTGCATGACGCGGCGGATCTCGTCTTTCCACATATCGGACATAGAGACCGTTTGTTGCCAGGAGCCGTTGCGCGGGCGATAGCTGGCGCCATGTTCGGCTACCAACGTGAGCGGCAGGGACCCCAGCCAGCGGTCGAGGGAAGACAGGTCGCGGCCGCTGATGATGACGACATGGTTTTTTTCATCGGCGGAGAGGCGCCCGAGCAGCTCGCGAACGGCGTTGTCCGGCGCGGCTTCCGAGGGAATGCGGGAAAAGGGCACAAGGGTGCCGTCGTAGTCCAGCAGCAGGCAGCGGTTTTTAGACCGCTGGTAGTGCCGGCGGATGCCGTTGAGCGTCTTTTCGTCCAGTATCTTCACTTTTTGCTTCTGCTGCTCCTGTTTCACCTGGACAAGCTGGTCCATAAAGTCGTTGACCCATTTGAAAACATCATACTCCTGTAATCGTCGCTGCATAAGGGAAATGCGGTTGCGTTGTTCGTACAGGGGCATGGCCAGGGCGCGGGTGATGGATGAGGCCACATCGGCAACATCGGTCGGGTTGACGAGGATAGCTTCGCTAAGCTCGGCGGCGGCCCCGGCCAACTCGCTGAGGATGAGTACGCCGCGGCCCAGGCTGCTGGCCACGTATTCCTTGGCGACGAGGTTCATCCCGTCGCGCAGCGGCGTGATCAGGGCGACATCGGCCGCCTGGTAGAGGGCGACCAGGTCGTTGAACGGAAGATGGTTATACCGGTAGATCAGCGGCTGCCAGCCGATAGTGGAAAAGCGGCCATTGATGGTGCCGATCTTTTCTTCGATCATTTTTTTCCGGTCGTTGTACGCGGGTATGGTATCCCGCGAGGGAACGATGTTTAAGATAAAAACCATTTTTTCCTTCCATTCCGGATAACGTTCGAGGAAGTATTCGAAGCCGCTGAGCCGCTGCATCAGGCCTTTTGTATAGTCGAGCCGGTCGACGGAAAAGATGATCTTTTTGTCTCCGAGGTCGGACCGTATCTTACCCCGGATCTCTTCCACTTCGGGATCGCTTACCGTCTGGTGGAATTTATTGTAGTCGATGCCGATTGGGAAGAGGTCGATTCGGACAAGGCGGTCCTGGTACTGAAGGTTATGGAAGTAGTTGTCTACGCCCAGCAGCATTTTTACAGAATGGAGGAAGTGTTGCACATAGTCATAGGTATGAAAGCCGATGAGATCGGCCCCCATGATGCCATGCAGCAGGGTCTTTTTCCATTCGGTAGGCAGGAGCCTGAATATCTCATAGGAAGGAAAGGGGATATGCAGGAAGAACCCGATGGTCGCTTCCGGTCTTTTTTGCCGTAGCAGGTGGGGCAGGATCATCAGTTGGTAGTCGTGTATCCAGACCTGGTCATCGGGTTGGAGGATCGGTACGATCTTTTCGGCGAACAGCTGGTTCACCTGCACATAGGCATCGAAGTATTGACTATCGTAGTCGGCCAGGGAAGTAAAGTAGTGAAAAAGGGGCCAGAGCACCGAATTGGAAAACCCATTATAATACTTGTCATATAGGTCTTTGTCGGCGAAGACAGGGATTATTTCAAAATCCTGCTCGGCAGCATGGGAGGCGGCTACCTGGTCCCAGTCATCCTGGGGAAAATCCGCCACACCGATCCACATTTTCCCGGTGAGATCTCCTCTCTGCGCGGAAGTATTTTCAAAATAACTCTTGATAGCGGAAACGAGGCCGCCGGAACTCTGCCGGAGGCTTACCTTATCGCCCTCCCTGTCCAGGGAAAAGGGCAAACGGTTGGATATTATGATTAGTCGGCCCATAGTGTAAATCCTTTGCTTAAGGGTCGTGCCCCGATTACCCTCAGACAACAATGAGGCCAAAAAAGAAGAAACCCCCTTTCGGGGGCTTCTTCAACAAATTGAGTGTATGACTGTTATACGCGGCTTAATTGGTCCGGACGCCGGGTTTGAAGCCGTTGGAAGTGACCTGGTAGCTGCTGGATAACTTGACGATCTCATTGGGCGAGAGTACACGATTGTACAGCCGGATATTGTCCAGTTTTCCGTTGAAACTTTGCGTGTCGCCGTTCCACCAGGCTCCGATGATCATCTGGGAATTCGGGCAGTTCAGCACCTGGGTGCCGTTGCCCGCCTTGGTTGAGACCAGTTTACCATTAATATAGAACTGAAGTGATCCTTTATGATAAGCAACGATCGCATTGTACCAGCTGCCGGGGTTGGGAATAAAACCGGTCGAGTCGGCAATATTGACGTTGTCGATCGTTCCGTAGTTACCGCAACCGGTGGTGATGTCTCCGATGCCTATATCGAATTTGTTTGGATAGGCGGGTAAGGTAGTCCCTACGATAAAGGTAGGTCCTTTACCCGTGGCAGGATCGACCATGCTGATATAGGTTTCGGTTCTGTTGTCATTGACCATAAAGCCAAATGAAAGCGTGAAGGCGGTATCGAGAACAATGGATCCGTTGTTTGTAACGTATACTCTTTCGCCGTTGCCGGTGGCGCCAAAAGCGTTGTTGCTATATCCGTGCGCATCATAGGTAAGTACGTTCGCGGTAGATGTCGTGGGGTTACCGTTGCCGCTGGAGTCGGCAATATTGCCGGAGAAAGGCAGGTAAACCAACAGTCCTTTGGTCAGATTGACGGTAGGATCAGGTTTAGTAGCATAAAGCGTGTCCGTAAGCGTGTCCTTCTTGATAACGGTGATGGTGTCGTGGATCGGCGGTTGGGGATTGGAGTTCTTTGAACAACCTATAGTAAAGGCGGCGGCGAGCATGAAGAAGATAGCAAGACTTAGGGTCAGGGAGGTTTTTTTAGGATTCATAAGGGTTATAATTTATTAACCGTCAAAACTATAATAGATAATTTTAATAAACAAGAGGGAGTTCACCACCGTGTCATATAACCCCATAAACGTGTTGTTTTGGGTATAAGTGTGCAGGTGGACAAAAAATCGGAGACTGCCGGGGACGCGATTCGGGGTTTACCGCAGCCTTTCGGCGATATCGAGCCGGTGTTGGCGGGCTGTGTCCCTTGCGATGTCGTAACCAGCGTCGGCGTGCCGGATCACTCCGATGCCCGGATCGTTGCGCAGGACACGCGCGAGGCGGTCGGCAGCTTCGGGGGTGCCGTCGGCTACGATGACCATGCCGGCGTGGATGCTATACCCCATCCCTACCCCACCCCCGTGGTGGAGGCTGACCCAGCTGGCGCCGCCGGCGGTATTGACGAGGGCGTTGAGGATGGGCCAGTCGGCTACGGCGTCGCTGCCGTCGAGCATGGCTTCGGTTTCGCGATTGGGGGAAGCGACGGAGCCGGTGTCGAGGTGGTCGCGGCCGATGACGATGGGGGCTTTGACCTTCCCGGTGCGGACTAGCTCGTTAAAGGCAAGGCCGGCTTTTTCTCTTTCACCCTGGCCGAGCCAGCAGATACGTGCGGGCAGGCCCTGGAAGGCTATTTTTTCTTTTGCCAGCTGCAGCCAGCGTTGGAGGGAGGCATTTTCGGGAAAGAGGTTACCGATGACTTCGTCGGTCACGGCGATGTCGGCGGGGTCGCCGCTGAGGGCTGCCCAGCGGAACGGGCCTTTCCCTTCGCAGAAAAGCGGGCGGATATAGGCCGGTACAAAGCCCGGGAAACCAAAGGCATTAGCCAGGCCGCGTTCGGCTGCCCGTGCCCGCAGGTTGTTGCCATAATCAAAGGTAATGGCGCCGCGACTTTGGAGTTCCAGCATGCATTCCACGTGGCGGTACATGGACCGGTAGGCGTAGTCGGTATATTGCTGGGGGTTGTCTTTGCGCAGGACCACCGCCTGGTCGTGGGTCAGCTCGTGCGGCCAATAGCCGATGAGTGGATCATGGGCCGAGGTTTGGTCGGTAAGGGTATCGGGCACGACGTCCCGGGCGATGAGGTGTTCGAGCAGGTGGACGGCATTGCAGCGGACGCCGATGGAAAGCGCCTGGCCCTTACTGCGGGCTTCGAGGGCGCGGTCGATGGCCGTGTCGATGTCGTCCATTTTTATGTCGAGGTAACGGGTCTCGATGCGTTTGTCTATACGCCACTGCTCGACTTCGGCGATGAGGGCAACGCCTTCGTTCATCGTTATGGCCAGGGGCTGGGCGCCGCCCATGCCGCCGAGGCCGGCGCTAACGTTGAGGGTGCCCCGCAAGCTGCCGCCGAAGTGTTTGTTTGCAGCCGCCGAGTAGGTCTCATAAGTGCCCTGCACGATGCCCTGGGAGCCGATATAGATCCAGGAGCCGGCGGTCATCTGGCCATACATCATCAGGCCTTTCTTTTCCAGCTCATCAAAATGCGCCCAGTCCGCCCATTTGGGCACTAATTGGGAATTGGAGATCAGGACGCGGGGGGCGTCTTTATGCGTGCGGAGGATGCCGACGGGTTTGCCGCTTTGGATGAGCAGGGTCTCATTCTCTTCGAGGTCTTTGAGGGCTTTGATGATGAGATCAAGCGCTTCAAAATTCCGGGCGGCTTTGCCGCGTCCGCCGTAGACGATCAATTCCTCAGGGCGTTCGGCCACGTCCGGATCAAGGTTATTGAGCAGCATACGGAGGGCGGCTTCCTGTATCCAGCCCTTGCAATTCAGTTGAGAGCCTGTCGGAGTTCGGTATTTAACGGCGTCGTAAGTAATCATAAATTTAACAACCCGGGGATTAGGCCCGGGTTGCTAAAATAAATAAAAATTGATAGGTGTGAACGTCCTTAACCAGCCATGAATCCGAGTACGAGCAAATTATTCCCAAAGAAAAGATTCATAGGACAGATCTAATGGCAATCTTTTGGTTTAAGCAAACTACTCTATGCAATATAAACGCGTTAGGCATAGCTGCCTGCAAGACTTTACGGACGCGTCGTTTTGGGGTAAAATCGTGCTATTGGACCTATAGGCGTGTTACAGGGAGAAGTCGGTTTCAAATTCCCGGTTTAGGGATATCCCTTTTTCCCTGGCCAGGTCGTCGCAGTGACGGACAAATGAAAAATCGCGGATAATCGTGTGAAGCTTTTGGATATCAGCGGAAAAGATGCGGTCTTCACTGGCGAATTCGACAAAATTCCGGACATATTCGTGGGCCGCTTCCAGAATGACGCTGCTTTTTAGCGGGCGCCGGAATTCGATCGCCTGGCAGGCGCTCATGAGCTCGATGGCGAGAATATATTCCAGGTTGTCCAGCACCTGGTTGAGTTTCCTGCCGCTGATGCTGCCCATGCTGACGTGGTCTTCCTGTCCGAGGGAAGTAGGGATGCTATCGGCGCTGGCGGGGAAACAGAGGGTCTTGTTTTCAGTGACCAGGGCGGCGGTGGTATATTGAGGGATCATAAAACCGCTGTTGAGTCCGACGTTGCTCATGAGCAGCAGGGGTAAGCCCCATTTGCCTTCCAGGAGCAGGTAACAGCGGCGATCGGAGATATTGCCGATTTCTGCGGCGGCGAAACAGGCATAGTCCAGGGGCAGGGCCAGTGGCTGACCGTGGAAGTTACCGCCGCTGATGATATCGCCTTCTCCGAGTATGATCGGGTTGTCGGTGACCGAATTGAGCTCGATCTCCGTGAGCTGGCGCAGGTGCAGCCAGGCATTACGGGATGCGCCGTGTACCTGGGGCATACAACGCAGCGAATAAGGGTCCTGGACCCGGCCACAATCGACGTGGCTCTGCATGATGGCGCTGTCGCGCAGGAGCAGCCGCAGGCGTTGGGCCACCAGGAGGCTGCCGGTATAGGGGCGCAGGCGGTGCAGGCGTTCGTCAAAGGGAGCCTTGGTCCCCGTCAGGGCTTCCAGGCTCATGGCGCCAATGATATCGGCGGCTTCCAGGCAGTAATGAAGTCGCTGTACCGCCTTTACGGCGAAAGCCAGGATAAACTGGGTGCCGTTGATGAGCGCCAATCCTTCTTTGGGACCCAGCGTTATGGGGAGGAGGCCATATTGATCGAGCACTTCCCGGGTGGGTTTTCTTTTGCCCTCGTGGAAAACTTCACCCAGGCCGATGAGGGGAAGGAAGAGATGAGCCAAGGGAGCTAAATCCCCGGAAGCGCCCACCGAGCCCTTTTCGGGAACTACGGGAATGACGTCTTCGCTGATAAACCAGAGTATCCGTTCGAGCGTCGTCAGCTGTACGCCGGAATAACCCTGAGCGAGTGCATGCACTTTAGTGATGAGCATGATGCGGGCTATTTCCGCAGGGATGGGGTTCCCTACCCCAACGCTATGGCTCTGGAGGATCTTGTGTTGCAGGATGCGGGTGTCTTCTTCGGATATTTTAGTGTTGGCCAGGATCCCAAAACCGGTATTGACTCCGTAGACGGTAGTATGTTGGCTAACGATATCGGCTATGTGCTGTTGACTGGCTTTTATCCTGTCGATGGCGGTTGCAGACAACATACCTTTACGGGTTCCGGAGGCCAGCTCGATGGTAGTCGCAATAGTTAATTGATCGAGGCCGTACTGAAAACTACTGTAAGACATTGGCAGCATTTAGGCGTCGAAGTTAATAAAATTACTTCAGCAGGCGACGGAGAAACTCATCGCGGCGGCGGCTGGCCACTTCAATAATGCTGCCGTCTTCCATTTCGACGGACCCGCCGCGGCCTTTCTGGTATTTTCTTATGCGGGACAGGTTGATGATATGGGAATTGTGGATACGACAAAAAATGTTTTCGGGTAATATTTCTTCATAATCCTTTACCGTGCGGGTCGCCAGAATGGGTTCGCCTTTGGAAAGATAGATGCTGGTATAATTGCCCTTTGCTTCAAACCGGATAATGTCCTGAACGGATATAAAGATCAGCCCGGTGATAGTAGGTATCGCCATCTTCTGCTGGGGCAGGTGCAAAGCGCCGACATTTTCCAGCAGCATTTTCATTTGCTGGACGACGGTGTGTTCGTCAGGTTTCGTCCTGACGCGGTTGATCGCATCAACCAGGTCGTCGATGTCTACGGGTTTGAGCAAATAGTCTAAGGCGCTGTATTTGAAAGCGCGGACCGCATAATTATCAAAAGCGGTAACAAAGATGACTTTAAAGTCGATGGGCTGTAATTGATTGAGCAGGTCGAAGGCATTACCCTGGGCCATTTCGATGTCCAGTAATACCAGATCGGGTTTGGTCTCCCGGATAAGAGGTAAGGCCGTTTCCACTCCACCGGCGGTGCCGACGATGCTGACCTGGGGGCAATAATTTTCCAGGAGCCGTTGCAAAACCCTGATGCTGTCTGTTTCATCGTCTACCAAAACTGTTCTGATCATATGGTTTTGTTTTCTAAGAGGATGTGAAATAGGGGGAATTCCATAATTACGCGGGTGCCTGCCGGCTCACCCGTATGATCTTCCAGGTCGATGACGCGGGTGAGAATGCTATCGTTGTATTTGGCGTTCATCATGCGGATACGGTCGGCCGTTAGTGACATCCCTTTCGACTGGTATTCGATGTGTTCGCGGGTCTTGAAGCTGCCTGCTTTTTTACGTCCGATGCCATTGTCCTCCACGGTGACCACCAGCCGGTTGCCCGCTTTCAAAAATTTTATATGGATGGATCCCTTACCTTCCATTTTATGCCGGAGGCCGTGCCGCATGCTGTTCTCCACATAGGGTTGGATCAGCATCGGCGGGATGATATACGTGTCGTCGTTTACTGCCGGGTCCACTTCGATGAAATAGTCCATTTTTTCCTTGAACCGCAATTTTTCCAGCGAGAGATAACCCGACAGATAACTGATCTCATCGGGCAGGGGAATGAAAGGCTTGCTGGAATTCTGCAAAGTCGCGCGAATCAGTTTTGCAAAACCGCTGATGTATTTGTTAGCAGCAAAAATGTCCTGGTCAAAAATGTATTGCTGGATGGAATTAAGGCAATTAAAAATAAAATGCGGGTTCATCTGGGCCTGTAAGGCCGTGTGTTCCATTTCCATCATCCGTTGGCTGAGCCGTTCTTTTTCTCTCTCCCGGTTACGAATCTGTCGGATGCGGAGTGAAACGAAGAGCCAGGTCAGCGACAGAAAAGCGATTATGATCAATCCGTAGAACCAGGTTGTTTGCCAAAAGGGGGTGATCACGCCAAAGGGCAAAGTTAATAGGGAACTGTTAGTCCCGAATTTATTGGTGGCCTGTAATTGAAACTCATAGTTACCTGAGGGAAGCGTGGGGTATTCAAGGGAAGCCTCTTTCGTGGTGCGCCAGGCGCTGTCCAGACCCAGGAGGCGGTAGCGGTAGGTTATACCGCCTACGGACCGGTAGGAAATGCCGGCATATTCCAGCCTGATATGCTTATCGGTATACGGAAGCAGTAAATGGGCCGTATCGCCGATGCGTTCTTTTCCCGAATTGAAGAGAGAAAGCAGGTAAAGGCGGCAACCTTCCGAAAGATCGACCTTTGCCTCGTCAAAAAAGCTCAATCCGGCCGGCGTGCCGACATAGATGGAGGAATTATCCGCGTAAATGACATTTACGATGTCCGATCCAAGACCGTCCTTGGACGTATATTGAGCAACCGGGTAACCGGGCTGGTCGAGCCTAACTCTGTTCAATCCCTTATCGGTGCCTATCCAGAGACTGTTATCGTGAACGAGGATGGTCCGGCAGATATCGCTGGTCAATCCCTGTTGCCGGGAGATGGTCGCGATTACCCGGCCGTCTTTGTAACCAATGAGACCCGCGTCATAGGAAGCCACCCATAACGTTCCGTCGGAAGATTCGGCGATGGCAGATATTCTCTTTTGCAGGAAGGGTATCTTTTCGCCCATGTAAATGGCGGACTTGTTCGGAGCTAATGCGTAAAGCCCATTCAGCGTCCCTATGAAAGTAGTGTCTTTGCGATAATAAACGGTGGTAGACCTCTCCCGCCAGATTGTGTCTATCATTCGAAAGTTCCGCAGGTCGAAGCGGCCGACGCCCCAAAAGGCGCTAAGCAGTAATTCGTCGGCACTTTTCACAAAAACAGATTTTATTCGTGGGTGAACCCAGCGCACCCGGTGGAAATCGGGGGTGCACATGTCCAGGCCCATGTCTGAAACGACAAAAAGCTTCCCATTGAACAGATGGCCGACATATATGGTGCGGTTCTTGGAAATGGCTGTCAGACAGGCACGCTTCTGCAGGGACATATCCGGCAGGGAAAAAAAGAAAACATAGTTGTGATCATCACCCGCCAGCAGCTGACCGTCCATTTTGATAATGCCGGAAACGGAAGAAACTTCCATCCCCGGCTCATTCAGGCGGATGGTTTTAAACTCGTCGGAATTAAGCCTGAACAAGCCCTGGCCGAGGGATGTAAACCAGACATTGCCCGTAGCATCGCGGAAGGTCCGGGATACCTGTTTTCCCGGAAGGTATCGTTTGGTGCGACCTGTATGCAGGTTATACTCTGTGGCGCCCGAGAATTCATTGAAATAAAACAGGCTGTCATCCAAAGTGGTAAAACTGTTGTGCTTATAATGGACGGGGTCAAAAGGAAGACCCACCACTTTTCCGGTGACGAAGGAGCGAATGGCGGACCGATATTTGTCAGCCCGCCAGATCATACCGGTAGGATTCATAGCAATGAATCCGGGTAAGGCGCTTTCAAATGGAATGGTGCACAGTGGCATGAATCCCTTTTCAGAAAGCGTGAAGACCTGTTGATCTTCCTGGACTAAAAAATGGCCGGTGTTGCTGCTGCTGATAGCGGCGCAGTCGTGGATCGGATGGCCGCCGATGGAGTCATATTTTACGACGGACCCGTCGGTCCGGAAAAGCTGCAGCGCCGTCCGTTCCTGCACCAGGATATTTCCGTTCCGGTCCTCGGCAAAATGTTCGATGTTGCCTTTGAGCCGGATGTTGTGCAGCAGCGTATCATTGTCCTCGTTGTATATCTTACCCTTATAATAATAACAAATGGATTTGCGGAAGGGCGCCATCCAGACCCGGCCTTTGGAGTCACCGAACATTTCCAGGATCTCTACATCAGGCAGACCATCGATGGTGGTGTAGTTGTGGAAATTAGTTCCGTCGAATCTGCTGACGCCTGTTTCGGTGCCGGTCCAGATAAAGCCGTCTTTATCCTGTGTGATGCAATAAACAGTGGAGCCGGCAAGGCCATCGGAAATATCGTAATGGGTATAGCTGTATTCCTGCGCTGATGCACAGCCGGACAACAAAATCAATAGGAAGGTTAACGGCAGGATTTGCTTCATAAGACCTTATAAAAATAAGGTTTATTTCGGATGACGATTGGGCTGAGGCGCAGGATGACACCGATATTTTTACAGTACTGACGGAATTGGGCCAGCGAATATCGTTTGCTGAAGGCAAGGCCGATGAGAAAAATGGGTATATCGATCAGGTAGAAGAAAAGCTGGACCAGGAACCAGCCGGTGCCGAACTGCTTGCGGATGCGTACGAAGTTGGAAAGCATGATCTGAAGGCCTTTGCGGTCGTAGAAGTTGTAATAACCTTTCCCGCCGGAGCCAAATTCTTTGTTGGCTGTTTCACCCTGCAGGTGTATGACTTTCAGATCGCCGTAGATGCAAAGTGGGCCGGTCTTTTTCAGGCGGGAACACCATTCGGCCTCTTCGGCGTAGAGGAAGAAGTCTTCGTCGAGCAGACCTGCCTGGTCAATGGCGTTGCGTTTGACCATGAGGAAGGCGCCGTTGATCCAATCGACTTCGACGGGGGCAGCGCCACTGCCCGCGTCGGGAACGTGGGGTTTTCTGACCCTGGCCATTTCACCGAGTGATTTGACGACAGCGCCGAGGAATGGCAGCGGCAACAAATAGTTGAGCCCGCCCTTCATGACGTACATGCCGGATATCTGCGGGGTGGCATCACTGTTGAGAAGCTGTACCCCGGCTGCAATGTATTTTGAAGTCAGCAGACGGTCATAGCAGGTGGCGATGGCGCCGGCATCGGGAAGAGTGTCGCCATTGAGCAGCAGGACAGCGTCGCCTGCAGATGGATGACTGACGCCAGCGGCCGACCGGCGGATGCCTTCGTTATTGGCGCGGGCAAAACCTGCATTATACGTCATAGGTATCCAGGTGACCCGGGGGAAGGCGGATGTAATGACCTGCCGGCCATCATCGCCGGAAGCATTGTCCACGATGAGTACGTTGAAAGTCCCGGCGATGGCGTCGCGATAGAGATGTTCGAGGCAGTCGAGCACCAACCGGGTGGACTTATAATTGACTATGATGATCGCGAGGGCCATTATATCGAAACGGTTAGGCGGTTAGCTAAATAACTGGCGAACATCCAGCATTTGGAGAAAACACCAATTTTTAAAAGTTTGTCCGGAATGACGCGCTGCCAGCGGAGCATGCGCTGCAGGGCGACAGGAAGCGGAAAATCCACAGATGATGGGGCGCGAAAGCCGGCATTCCGGAGAAAGCGCCACCATTCGTCGTAGAGACTGAGACGGCGGAGAGACTTGCAGCCAGCGCCCTCCAGCCACTGTAGCTTCGCAGGAATGAGTTTTTCCCGGAGAAAGGGCAAGTCGTGGCCGGCGCTGATACCGTCGGCGCCAAAGGTTGCTACCAGGACGCCGGTATATTTAGTTCGGACGGCGGGATCGCTGAAACAGCGCAGGTTAAAATCCCAGTCGGCATGCATCCGGTAGCGCTGATCGTAATAACCGAGGCGGGTAAAGAGACTTTTTCTGTAGAAAGCGGCCTGGTGGGAAAGGTTGCGGCTGAGCAATTTCTCCAGGGTGAACTCACCATCATAGCGGCCTTTGTAGCTGGGGCTGAGGACATCGCCGTAGACCAGGTCAAAATTAGCGAGGGAGGGGTCTGAGAAGAAACTTTCCAGGACATTTGCGTCCTGGAAAAGATCGTCGCTGCCCAAAAAATACAACCACTCTCCTTCTGTCAGCCGGATGCCTTTGTTCATGGCATCGTAGACTCCCTTGTCGGGCTCGCTGATCCAGCGGGTGACGGTATTCGTGTGTTTATGGATAATGTCGAGGGTGCCGTCTTTCGATCCCCCATCGATAATAATGTACTCCAGGTCCCGAAAGGTCTGGCCGGCGACGCTAGTAATAGTATTCTCTAATGTTGCGGCCCCGTTGTAGACAACGGTAATGACGGAGACCAGGGGCTTTTTCATTTTCCGGAATTGTTTAGCGGTGGTGGAAAAAGCATTTTGCGAAAGGCCAGGAACAGCTCGAACGTATTCGGGTAATAGACGGCAATATAATATTTCCGCTTCCATTTTTTCAGGAAGGGTATGTTGAAGAAACGTCGCCTGAACTCTTCGAATTTCTCGCTTTTCACCTGCTGCATCAGCAGCATCTTTTTGATGGCAATGACAACGACGGTCATGTCTCGACCGATGTAGTGCGTGAGCAGCCTCTTCAATTGCGGCGTATTTACAGCCGGGGGTAAGCGGTCCAGCATCCACTTATAAAATCCTTCGGAAGCTTTGTAAATATTGTCGTAGCTGGATTCAGAATAACTGTAGTTGGTGTCATGAATGGTCCGGCAGCCGAGGGCGGTATTGACGTATACCAGGCCGGCGTTGGCTCCGCTGAGCAGGATAAAACCTGCGTCAGCCAGGGGCGGGGCGCCGTAGTCGGGTATGCCGCCGATGGACAGGGCGATCTCCCTTCTGATGGCGCACACGGACCAGAGCAGGCTGCCGCCGATGGTGCCGTCAAGAAAGGCCAGGCAGAACTCCGACGCAGAAAAAGTCTTTTCAGCATTGAGGTCCCACGAAGCCAGTGCAGAATTAGTACCCACTCTTGCTTTGGCCATACGGGCCTGTAGCAGCCCGGTAAAAACGGTATCGTGCCCGCCGGCATAGATGCCATACCCGGGATATTTGTCAAACAAGTCGTACAGCGTCTGCACCATGTTGGGATAGACCGGGTCGTCGTCGGTAATGGGGACGACAAATTGCCCGCAAGACCTTTCAATGCTTTTATTAAAGCTGGCTATCATCCCCAGGTTGGCCCCATTGGAAAAATAACGGAACCGGGGATCCTGCAACTCCGCCACCACCGCCTCGGCGCTGTTTTCCGGATCATTATCAGAGATCACCACCTCGAAGTCCGTAAAGGTCTGGGCCCTGAGGAGGGATAACATTTTCCTAAGAATGCCGGTCCGCCGGTAGGTGCTCATGCAGAAGCTGATCCAGGGCATACTGCTGTTCAAATCAGGCATAGTATAAGCTTGTTTACCGGACGCGTTTCAGGTAACCTTCAGGAGCCACGCTGATCAGCAATTTATTGTCGATGGACCGGTCTATTTCAAACTCGGGATGTTCTTTCAGGAAGGCCTGGGCGGCGCTCCACGGATTGTCGCCTTTCCCCCAGGACCGGCCGGGCAGATAACCATCGGGCATGAACTCCACTATCGTATCGAAGACCACCAGGTAAGAGCCGACCGAGACGAAGGGGGAATAGAGTTGCAGTTCCCGCAGCACATGGTCGTGTGTATGATTGGAATCGAGGCAGACCATGATCGTTTTATGCTTGTCTGCAATCTCCTTTACCCGGGCTACCATTTCAGTGCTGAGGGATGAGCCTTCCAGCATTTTTATGCGTTTGAACATGGGATGTTTTTCTATCTCCTCGCGGTTGTGCTGACGGATATCGATGTCGATGCCCAGGACCTCTCCCTTACCGATGAGCTCGAGCAGAGAAGCATAGAAGATGATCGAGCCGCCGTGGGCAATACCGGTTTCGATGATCAGGTCGGGTTTTATATTCCAGATCAGTTCCTGAACGGCGATCATGTCCTGTGGATACTGGATGATCGGCCTGCCCATCCAGGAAAAGTTATAGGAATACTGGGCGATGTTGGACTCTAGGTTGAATGATCCGGCAGCCGTTTGTAATGCAGCATTTTCTTCATTTTTCCGGATACGTTCTTCCCTTTCTTCTATGAACTCAAGGATTTTTTTATTCATGTTTATTCTGTTTACTTAAAGCAAGATAGGCTAATTTCTTTTTTTCAGGATCGTTTGCAATTTGACTGGATCACCCCAGAATGCCATGGGCTCATAGTCCGTGTAGGGATAATGACCGAGGTTGAGAGTGATGGTCTTTCCCACCTGCCGGAGATGATCTTCCACCACTTGCCGGACCTTGATGGGCTGTCCGCTGCATACATGGATGACACCAGTGACCTCCTTCTGGAGGGCGATGCTAACGATGTAACCCGCTATCTGCTCAACCGGCAGATAGTCCCGTTCCTGCTGGCCGCCGCTCATGTTAAAGGAGGCCTCTCCTTTTTCGAGGGCCTTGTCCAGCTGTGAAAGCAGGGAGTTCGGACTTTGACCTTTGCCATACATATAAAATAATCGTGCCCATTTTACGGGGAAATGATACTCGTTTCCCAATTGTTCGAGAAAGACCCGCAGGGCTTCTTTTGCACGGCCATAGGCATGAATGGGGCTGGCGGGCATGTCTTCCCGCAAACATCCTTCGGTCAGGCCGTATTCCAGGCAGCTGCCGGTGACCGTTAGGTCCCTCAGGCCATGTTCTACCAGGTTGCCCAGGAAGGCTGTATGCCGCGGGAGATTGACCCCGAGGTGAAAGTCTGCCTTATAGTTGGGCAAGCCTTCCCAGGCCAGGTGGATCATGACATCCGGCTCTTCGAAGAAGCGGTAATAGTCGGTCGCCGGATCGAAACTGGTCAGGTCAAAGGGAATATAACGGACGCGCGGGAACCAGGGCGCCGACTGCGCCTTTTCTATATGAGCGGAACTGGCGATGACGGTATGCCCTTCTGCGAGCAGGCTTTCCACCACATATTTTCCGATAAAACCCGTAGCGCCGGTTACGAGAATTTTTTTCAAAGTCCGGTAAAGTTTTCGGTGAGGAAAGGATGGTTGGCATCTTTTTCCGAAAGATCGCTGACGGGCAGGGGCCATTGAATCTTCAGCGCGGGGTCGTTGTAACGAAGACCGCCTTCCACGCCCGGAGCATAGAATTCAGAAACAAGATAAAGCAGCTCGCTGTCTTCCTCTAAGGTCTGGAAGCCATGCGCAAAGCCCTCCGGCACATACATCATTTTTTTGTTTTCTGCCGAAAGCTCGGCGCCAAACCATTGTCCGAATGTCGGTGAACCCGCCCGCAAGTCTACTATCACGTCATACACGCTGCCCGCTATACATCGTACCAGCTTGATCTCCCTGTTTGGGGTCCGTTGAAAGTGCATCCCCCGGAGGGCCCCCTTTTCACGGGTATAGGATTGGTTCATCTGGACAAATTCCTTTGTATGGCCGATCTGCGCAAACTCATTTTTGCAATATGCGCGGGCGAACCATCCTCTATGGTCGCTGTTTGGAGTCAACCGGACCACAAAACTTCCTGCCAGCGGTGTAGGAGTAAAGATCATAAGGAAAGATAGGATTTGATCTGTTGAAAAGTATATTGCGCTTGCTGACCAACCGGCTTCTGATACCAGGTAAGGGTCCAGCGGATTGCTTCATGCGCATCGAGACGAGGCACCCATTGCAGTTCCCTTCCCGCCAGCGAGATATCCAGGTGCAGCAAACCCGCTTCATGCGGGGCAGAGGCCAGTGACTTGTCCAGCCAGGAGCCCTGTCCCCCCCATACGGCGATGGCCTTTTCTACCAATTGCTGTACGGGAAGATGCCCTTCGGGCAGGGGCCCGAAATTATAGGCTCTGGCATATCGTGCCGGGTCGCGATATAAAAGCCCGCCCAGCCGGAGATAACCCCCGATTGGTTCAAGAACATGCTGCCAGGGCCGGACAGAGCCCGGATTGCGGACTTCGATCGGAACGTCGTTCTGCAGAGCCCGGACAATGTCCGGAATAATGCGGTCGAGACTCCAGTCGCCGCCGCCGATGACATTGCCGGCCCTGACGCTGGCCAGTCCTTTTTTTAACGTACCCGATGAGGCCGGGTTAAAAAATGAGTTCCGGAAGGAGCTAACGACAAGTTCCGTGCAGGCCTTGCTGGCGCTGTAGGGATCATACCCGCCAAGGACATCGGTCTCCTGGTAGAGGGCGCCTGTTTCCTTGTTCTCATAGACCTTATCGGTGGTGATAACAACGATGCTGCAAGGCTTTTCGAGGGCGGTAACCGCTTCCAGGAGATTGGCCGTGCCCGTTACATTGATGTCGAAAGTTTCGGCCGGTATCTCGTACGAACGGCGGACGAGGGGTTGCGCTGCCAGATGAAAGACATAGTCGGGTTGAAAGTCCAGCAGCTCTTTTTTCAGCCTTTCCTTATCCCTGATGTCGGCCAGGATGGAAGTCACCTGATCCAATGGACCAAGAACGGTAAACAGACCCTGTTCATTCTCCGGCGGCAAGGCATATCCTTTTATTTCTGCACCGGCCAGGTGGAGGCAGGCAGTCATCCAGGCGCCTTTAAAGCCGGTATGACCTGTAATAAAGACTTTCTTGCCCCGGTAATATTCTTCGAGCTGTATCAGCGTCACCAAAGTTTCCATTTTGCCTGATTGTTTTGCCATAAAGCCTCCAGTTCCAGCTTGTCACGCATGGCATCCATGGGTTTCCAAAAGCCGTTGTGTTTGTAGGCCATGAGCTGGCCGTCTACGGAAAGCTGTTCCATCGGGGAGTCTTCCCACATGATGTTGTCCACATCGCCATCCAGGTAGGAGAAGACTTCGGGACGCAGGACAAAAAAACCTCCGTTGATCCATTTCCCATCGCCTTTGGGCTTTTCCTTGAAGTTGCTGACCATCCCATCCGGGGCAAGCAACATCCCGCCAAACCGCGCTTCAGGCTGAACGGCCGTCACCGTAGCCAGCTTGCCATGACTCCTGTGGAATTTGAGCAGGGCGTCGAGATCGACATCCGATACGCCATCCCCATAGGTGAGCATGAAGTCTTCGTCGCCGACATACTGGCGAACGCGTTTGAGCCTTCCGGCCGTCTTCGTGGAAAAGCCCGTATCTACGAGCGTTACCTTGAAAGGGTCGGTATTGGTATAATGAACGTCCAGCTTGTTGCTGCCGAGCTCGATGGTGATGTCGGAGTTGTGGAGGTAATACTGCATAAAATACTCTTTGATCAGAAACCCTTTGTACCCCAGGCAGATGATGAACTCATTGAACCCGTAGTGGCTATAGATCTTCATGATGTGCCAGAGTATCGGCTTGCCACCTATCTCCACCATGGGTTTGGGCCGGGTATCCGTTTCCTCCGCGATGCGGGTACCCAGTCCTCCTGCAAAAATGACAACTTTCATCAATGTCTGATTATGAGATAATAATACAGTTTACAACGGCCGCAAATTAGCCTTCTTTAAGGTACTGCAAAAATTTTTCCAGACTCTTCCGGTTGCTCCTGATATCGAAAAAAATACCTATTTTGGGATGAATATACCCTTAGTATTCCCGACCGCTCATGAGAAAAAACCTGTCCGTTGTCACCAGCGCCGTTGCAGCTCTTATCCTCTTATTGCCTTCCCTTGTCCGCAGTCAATCCTGTACCAACTGGTTATACCTTCCACCCGGAACAAATGCCAACGTCCAGCTGGGTGACGTCGACATACCCGGTCAGCAGGTTACCGTGGAAGCGGAGTTTTGCCGGACGACCACCTATCCCGCCATCTTTCATGGCGGCGACATCGTGTCGAAACATACCACAACCAGCGACGTCAATTACCTGCTGCGCCCCAACCTGGCCTGTATAACAACCGACGCGGGTTATTTTCAGGTCCTGCTTACCTGTCCGATCCGGCTGAATGTGACCTATCATGCCGCCATGGTCTATGACGGCAGCTCGCTAAAATATTACCGGGACGGCCAGTTGGTTGGCCAGACTCCGGCCAGCGGTAATCTATACCAGCAGGATCTTCCAACCCGGATCGGGTATTTTATCACCAATCTCCAGCCTGAGAATTTTGAGGGGTATATCAATGAAGTAAGGATCTGGAATGTGGCCCGCACACAGGCGCAGATCCAGGCCAATATGGATCTTTCCCTGCCCAGCCCGGCTACGCAGCCCGGACTCCTGGCCTATTATACATTTAACAATGCGCTGAACAAACAGGGAAATACTACCTGGGATGGGACGTTGAACAACGGGCCGCTGCTCAACCAGACCAATCCGCATTGTAATGCGCCGGGAGTGGCTGTACCGGGAACAACGGGTACACTTACCGGCAGCAATACCTGCAACGGCGCTCCGGGCTTACTGACATTTCATTCGCAGATAGGAGCAGGTCCGTTCACCATAGTATACACCGATAGGACCACCACCTTTACCCAACCGGGAGTTATGGATGGCCTGCCCTTTCAAGTACAGGTGCAGCCGACGGTGTCGACCATTTACACGCTGGTCTCCGTTCAGGACGCTTCCGGCTGCCCGATACCGGCCCAGCCCGGGGTAACAGCTACGGTCAATCCCGGTCTTTGCACCTTGTGTACCGGCAGCCTCGGCGACCCGATCATCAACGCCACCTTTGGCAGCGGCAACGGTAATTCCCCGCCGCTGGAAACGGTAGTACCCGGAGCTTCGACCAATCTTTTTTACCAGCCGACCAGCGGTGTCCCGGCCTTTCCTACCCCGCTGGACGGTTATTATACTATCTCCAGCACGGTGCCCGTCAACTCAAGCGGCCCCTACTGGCATACGGGTGGCAAGGACCATACCGGTGACCCCAACGGGTATATGCTTTACGAGAATCCGGGTGCCAGCGTCGGGGAATTTTTCCGGCAAAAGATGACCACGCTTTGCGGCGGCGGTAAATACGAGTTCTCGGCCTGGATAGCCGAGGCGGATGATCCTGTACATACGCCGAACCCGGTCCTTCCCGACCTGACCTTTATCGTTCAGACGGAAGACGGTACAGTGCTCGACACCTACAATTCCGGCCCCGTGCCGGAACTGGCTACCTGGACCTGGAGCCACTATGGCTTTTTCTTTACGCTTCCCCCCGGCGTCACCACGGCAATCGTGCGTATCCTCGACAATAATCCCGGCGGATACAGCCTGCCAGGCAATGACTTCGCCCTCGACGACATCACTTTCCGGCCCTGCGGCCCCGTGATGTCGGCCTCGCTGGCAGCGGGTCAGCCGCCTTCGGTCTGCCCGGGCGGACAGGTCAGCTTTAGCGGCACCGTTTCCGGTGGTTATGCCAATCCCGCCTATCTTTGGCAGGTCAGCGCGGACGGCGGCCAGACCTGGACCGACCTGCCGAACTCTAACAATACCCAGCTGACGGCGACGGCTCTCTTAACTGCAATACCTGTCGATTATCACTACCGGATGCTGGCAGCGGAAGCAGCAAATATCCAGTCGCCTAGTTGCCGGGTTGTTTCCAACGACGTCATCCTGCACGTCAACCCGGGGGCGGGAACCGACTTCGGTTTTGTCCAGCAGACCTGTGATCCCCTTCAATACCAGTTCGACAATACCGACTTCACCGCGACCACCTATACCTGGAATGTGGACGGACAGGACCAGGCGCCGGCCGCCGCAGGCATCCACACCCTACTGTATATATTCCCCGATTACGGGGACCATATTGTGACACTGACAGCGGCTGGTGGCGTTTGTGCCGGCAGCACGGTCAGGACCATCACCGCCGCGCTGCAGCCGGCCGAGATCTTGCTGACGCCCGATTCCAACATCTGCGCAGGCAAGTCCGTGCTCCTGAACACTAAAGCAGGTCTCAACTTCTGCTGGTCACCGACGACCGGCCTCAACGACCCGACTTCAGCCAGTCCGCTGGCTACACCGGCTGTCACTACAAAATATCATTATACCGCGTTAATTACCGGCAGCAACCTGGTCGTCAATGGGGATTTCTCGGCGGGTAATACGGGCTTTCAGTCAGACTATACCTATACGACCAATGGCTTCCCGGTGGGGATGTATGGGGTCGGCTCCAACCCCGCGGTCTGGCTGCCCAATGCGCCGGTCTGTACCGATCATACGACCGGAAGCGGCAACATGCTGCTGGTCAATGGAGCGCAGCAGGCGGATGTGCGGGTCTGGTCGCAGACAATAGCGATCCAGCCGAACACGAACTATGCCTTCTCCGCCTGGCTGGAGAATATCACAACGGTAAATCCCGCCAGCCTGCAGTTCTCCATCAACGGGCAGCGATTGGGCAGTCCGCTGACGGCCAATGTCAACGACTGCATATGGAACCAGTTCCATACCACCTGGAATTCCGGCAGCGCAACAACCGCCGTCATTTCCATCGTCAACGAGAACACGGTGCTTTCGGGGAACGATTTTGCGCTGGACGATATTTCTTTTGCCCCGGTGACGATGCAAACCGACTCCGTGACCATCGACGTCGAGACTCCTGCCCTGACGGCGACGCCGGTGACGACATCGGTCTGCCCGGGGCTTCCCTTACAGCTGCAGGCCAACGGATCGCTGACCTATAGCTGGTCTCCGGCCACGGGCCTGGACAATCCATCCATCGCCAATCCCAATTTTGTGCTGCCGGCTGCGCAGCTGAGTAATACTGTCGTCTATACCGTAACCGGCACTTCCGCGCGGGGTTGTACAGCCACTGCCAATGCCAGCGTAACCCGGCTGCCGGAGCTGATCCAGCTGGGTCCCTCGAATGTCGCTGTCTGTAAAGGCGGATGGGTAAGACTCTATGCCAGCGGCGGCAATGCCTATAGCTGGACGCCGGCTGGTTTGCTGGATAATCCGGCCAGTGAAACCCCTGTGGCCACCCTGGAAGCCACGACAAAGTTTTACCTTACGATGCAGGACGTCAATCTCTGTACAGAAACCGATTCTGTTGTCGTAAACGTGCGGCCGGAGCCAACCTATAAGGCGCCGCCGGATCGCACCATCTGTGCCGGCTTCGACGTGAAGCTGGCCAGCGCAAACGGGCCGGGTTACGTCTATGCCTGGACGCCGGCGGACGGGCTGGACGATGCCTCCTCCCCTGTGCCCGATGCAAGGCCATTGATTACTACAACTTATTTATTGCAGATCAGCGATTCGGTCTGTGCAGCCTATGACAGCAGTTTCAACGTAGAAGTCGTGGTAAGGCCGAGTCCCGTCATCACCGCGGAGAAGGCCGGTGACATCGACTGCGCCATCCATACTTCCCAGCTACAGGCCAGCGGCGGGCTATCCTATGTCTGGTCTCCTGCACAGGGATTGAATGATCCTTTCTCGTCCAGTCCTGTCGCCAGCGTGGATACGTCCGCTATCTATGTCGTGAGGGGGACGGGCAGCAATGGCTGTTATGCCTATGATACGCTGACCGTGAATGTGACCGCGACTGGCGCCAATACCTTTGTCGTGCCCAATGCCTTTTCGCCAAACGGGGATGGTCACAACGATTGTTTTGGGGTGACGCGATGGGGAGATGTGCAGCTGCAGGAGCTGGCGGTGTACAACCGGCTTGGGATGAGGGTGTTTACGACCCGTAATCCGTCGGAGTGCTGGGACGGGACCTTCCGCGGACAGCCGCAGCAGACGGGGGCCTATGTTTTTGTGATCAGGGCCCATACCTTTTGCGGGGAGGTCACCCGGACGGGGACGGTGATGCTGATAAGATGAGGTCTTATCGTGCCAGCTGCCCCTGGTTCACCGGCTGCTTAAGGTATTGAAGAAAATGTTCCAGTCCTTTGCGTTTTGGTTGATCGAGGTTATAATTCAAATGTTTTGTAAAATAATCGTGGAGCGAAAAGATCGGATATGGGTTTTCCGCTACTACCGCATCAATATGTGTGATGCCCTGCCGGTTGGCTTCGTCGAAGGCGGTGATAAAGCCCGGGTCGAGGGGTTTGTTGCTGATCCAGGCGGCGAAGACGAAGGGCAGGCCGGTGAAAGCCTTCCATTCGCCGGCCAAATCGTAGATATAGGGAGATATTTGTCTTTGTTCGAGCGCGCGGTCGCCGATGACGACCCCAGCCGTTGTCCCTTTGATGTGACCCTGGAAGTCTTTGCCTGCGTCGACCAGTTCGGGGCTGACCTTCCAGTATTCCCTGAGCAGGATGCGGGCCAGCTGGACGGAAGTGCGGCTCTGGTAATCGAGTAATACTTTTTCCACTTTATCGATGGGGGTCTCACTGAAGAGGCAGACCGAGGCCACGTCGCCATTGCTGCCGATGCAGTAATCACCATTGATGTGGTATTCTTTCAGGTGGGGTATGATGGCGACTGGCACGAGGCCCATGTCTATCTCATCCCTGAGCAGCATGGAAGCGATGCTGGCAGGGTAGTCTATGATCAGCTCGATATCCTTTCTAACGGAAGCCCGCTCGATGCCGTAGAGGAGCGGTTTTGTGTTGAGGTAGCTAACAGCGCCTACTCGTATTTTTCTGTCCAATTCCTTTGCGTTAATTTTGACGCGAAGTTACATAATCTAATTAAATGGAATTGAACTCACTCACTGCTATCTCCCCTATCGACGGTCGCTATCGCCACCAGGTCCAACACCTGGATGATTATTTTTCGGAATATGCCCTGATACGCTACCGGGTGCTGGTGGAAGTGGAGTATTTCCTTTTCCTGAACAAGAAACGCTTTTTCCCGCTGGAAGCCGCCACGAGGCGGAAGCTGCAAGCAGTACCGGAACAGTTTGGGCTCGAGGATGCGCAGTGGATCAAAACAAAGGAGAAGGAGACCAACCACGACGTGAAGGCGGTGGAGTATTTCCTGAAGACCCGGCTGGGGGATGAGCTGTCGGCCGTTGCCGAATGGATACATTTCGGGCTCACCTCCCAGGACATCAACAATACGGCCATTCCCCTGCTGTGGAAACATGCGGTGGAATTCGAATACCTGCCAGGGCTGCTAAACCTGAAACGGCAGCTGGAAGTGCTGGCCCGGGACTGGAAGGACGTGTCCATGCTGGCCCGGACACATGGACAGCCGGCGAGCCCGACCCGGCTGGGGAAGGAGATCATGGTTTTTATCGAACGCATCGAAAACCAGGTCGAGCTGCTGATCCAGGTGCCGTTTACCGCCAAGTTTGGCGGGGCGACCGGCAACTTCAATGCGCATCATGTGGCTTTTCCTTCCAAGGATTGGGTAAAGCTGGGGAACGAATTTGTGGAAGGCACGCTGGGATTGCAGCGCCAACAGTATACTACGCAGATCGAGCATTATGATAATTTAGCGGCGCATTTCGATGCGATAAAACGCATCAATACGATATTGACCGATCTGTGCCGGGATATATGGACCTATGTGTCGATGGATTATTTCAAACAAAAGACAAAGAAGGGTGAGATCGGCTCTTCTGCCATGCCGCATAAGGTGAATCCAATCGATTTCGAGAATGCAGAAGGTAACCTGGGAGTCGCTAATGCGCTGTTTGAGCACTTTGCCGCTAAGTTGCCGGTATCCCGGCTACAGCGGGACCTGACGGACAGTACGGTGCTGCGCAATATTGGCGTTCCCTTTGCCCATACTATTCTTGCGCTGAAGTCCATTGAAAAAGGGCTTGACAAACTGGTACTGAATAAGCTTAAGCTGGAACAGGACCTGGAGAGTAACTGGGCGGTGGTGGCGGAAGCCATTCAGACGGTGTTGCGCCGGGAAAACTATCCAAAGCCCTATGAGGCGCTAAAGGATCTGACACGGGGACAGGCGGGTATCACCAGGGAGTCCATGCATGCCTTTATCGATGGATTGAAAATCTCTGTGGCCTTGAAGAAGGAGTTGAAAAAGATTACGCCGCATAATTATACAGGGGTAAATTAAAATTATAAATCACTGCAAATAAGCAACTTAACAAATGTTTTATCCTAACGTAAAGGTTCCGGTGCTTCAAAACAAAGTTTTTGACTCAAGAGAGTCGGCTGTTAGTTCTGATTTTGGTTATCTGCAGATCGAACAAGATGCCGGAACGGGGATTTTTGAGAATAAGCTCTTTGATACTAACAAAATGGTTTATGACCAAAACTACGATAATGAGCAGTCAAATTCTGCCGTTTTTGAATCGCACCTTGACAAAGTATGTGAAATCCTGAAACCTTATATCGCCGATAAAAAGGTGATCGAGGTGGGCTGCGGCAAGGGGCATTTTTTCAGGAAGCTGTCTGACCTTGGCGCCGATATTGTAGGATGCGACCCCAGCTACCAGGGCGATGACCCCAGGATCATTAAAGAATTTTTTTCAGACACATTAGGTTTAAAAGGAGACATTATCATACTCAGGCATGTGCTTGAACATATTCAGCGTCCCGTAGATTTTATCAAATCAATTGCCGCATCCAACGGGAATAAAGGGATCATTTATATAGAAGTCCCCGATTTGAGCTGGATATTGGCGAACAACGTGTATTTTGATTTCTTTTATGAGCACGTGAATTATTTCCGGCCGGATGATTTCAAATTGATCTTTAATAAGATTTATGAACAGGGTCTCTTTTTTAATGGACAATACCAATACGTTGTTGCAGATCTGAGCTCCATTAACACACCGCCATATGCGTTTAAAAAGGTAGCTGATATTTTACAGGTTTCTTTCGAGAAGCTGGATAAGATCAGTCTTCGTTTAAAAGATACCAAAAAGCCTGTTTATATCTGGGGAGGTGCTTCAAAAGGTGTTATATCGAGTTTACATTTGTTAAAAAGGGGAGTAGAAATCGCTGCATTGATTGATATAAATCCTAATAAACAGAACAAGTTTGCGGCAATGACAGGCATACAGATTATTTCTCCCGAAACATTTAAGCAGCGAACGGCTACTGCGGTTTTACTGATCGCTAATCCCAACTACGAATCGGAGATAAAAAATGAATTGAAGGGAATGGATATCGAGTATATGAATCTATGATTCCAAACGCGGTTATTTATGGATCTCTGACGTAAAGTGGAATTCGATGCCGGGGTTGTTAGTCCTTTCGGTATTCAGGAACCACTCGCTTTGCGCCAGGTAGACCAGGTAACCGTCTTTATCCGCGGCGATGTTGGCGTGTTTGAAACGGGTAAAATCCTCCAGTTTTTTGGCGTCTTCGCTGGTGATCCAGCAGGCCTTATAAAAAGGCATGGCATTGAATTGTACGGAGGCGCTGTATTCATGCAGGAGGCGGTACTGGATGACTTCAAACTGGAGTTCGCCAACACAGCCGATGATCTTTTTATTCCCGCCGTATTGGGTGAAAAGCTGGGCGACCCCTTCGTCCGTCAGCTGCAAAAGCCCTTTCTCCAACTGTTTGGTTTTCATGGGGTCTTTATTGATCACCTCCTTAAAAATTTCCGGAGAAAAGGAAGGAATGCCGGTAAAATAAAAGTCTTCGCCTTCGGTGAGGGTATCCCCTATTTTAAAATTGCCGGTATCGAAGAGGCCGACTACGTCGCCGGGGAAGGCTTCTTCGATGACGTCTTTGTCGCGGGCTAAGAAAGTATAGGGGTTACTAAAGCGGACGTCCTTGTCGAGGCGGACGTGGTGGAAGTACTTGTTGCGTTCGAACTTCCCGCTACAGACGCGCAGGAAGGCGATGCGGTCGCGGTGTTTGGGATCGAGGTTGGCGTGTATCTTGAAGATAAAACCGCTGAACTTGTCTTCTTCCACGTCCAGATGGCGGGTGGACGTCTCGCGGCTGCGGGGGGTGGGGGCAACGCGTATAAAGGTATCGAGCATTTCCCTTACCCCGAAGTTATTGATGGCGCTGCCGAAGAAAACGGGAGCAACCATTCCGGCGAGATATTCCTCCACGTTGAGCTGGCCGTGGACGCCGTCGACGAGCTCTACGTCTTCTCGGAGGGTAGCGGCGTCTTTCTCGCCGAGTTTTTCATCGAGCAGGGGATTGTCGAGGTCATCGAAACGCAAGGTATCCTCATCCGCGGCCTTGGTATTGGCGGTGAACAGGACGAGGTTTTTGTCGTAGAGGTTGTATACGCCCTTGAAATCCTTACCGCTGTTGATGGGCCAGGCCATGGGGTGGAGCGCGATGTTGAGCTCTTTCTCGATCTCTTCCAGCAGGTCGAACCGGTTTTTCCCGTCACGGTCCATTTTATTGATGAAAACGATGACGGGGGTATCGCGCATGCGGCAGACTTCCATGAGCCGTCGGGTCTGGGCTTCTACCCCGTTGACGCTGTCGATGACGAGGATAACGCTGTCGACGGCTGTCAGGGTGCGATAGGTATCTTCGGCAAAATCCTTGTGACCGGGGGTATCCAGCAGGTTGATGAGCATGCCCTTGTATTCAAAGCTCATGACGGAGGTAGCTACGGAGATACCGCGTTGGCGTTCGATCTCCATAAAGTCGCTGGTAGCGTGCTTCTTGATCTTGTTGCTTTTGACGGCGCCGGCGGTCTGAATGGCGCCGCCGAAGAGCAGGAATTTCTCGGTCAGGGTCGTTTTACCAGCATCGGGGTGGGATATGATGGCAAAGGTTTTACGCTTGTTGATCTCAGTGTGATAATGCTTCATAATTGGGCGGCAAAGGTACGGATTAACGGGTTATTCTCAGCCGCTTCTTCACGGTGGCCCAGACAGGCGCAACGTCATCGGAAAGCCGCAGCGCCACTATCCCACCCCCATACAGCACCAGGAAGGTCGCGGAACGGAGAATCAGCCAGACCAGGCCCCGGTAGCGATGGAAAAGGACATAACAGATGAGATAGACCGCTAAACCCAGCAATACCGTATAGGCGGATTGGCGGCTGAAGGGCTGCATTTTGAACCGGCGGTAAAGGAAAATGCAGCGGATCCCGTTGTACAGGGAAAAGGTGAGGATGTCGGCAATGGCGGGCCCGATGATCCCAAACCGGCGGGCCATCAAATAGTTGAGCGGAACGGTCAGCGCGACCAGGATCATCCCGGTATAAAAATCAAACCGCCAGTAGACAGAAGTGCCGATGATCTGGGTGTTGAGGCCTGTGCCCATGTCGATGATCCGGTTGAACCCGATGATCAGGAAGATGATCTCGGCGCCAAGGTATCTATCCAGCCCGAAAGTGAGCAGACCGTCCCGGAAGTTTATTCCTATCAGGATGAAGATACCCACGGAAAAGATCAGCTGATTGATGGAAGAGCGGCTATAAATACGGCTGATCCTGGCGTAGTCCTTGTCCTTCCAGGCCTGTGACAGGGGACCGATGGCTGCGGCTGCGACACCCCGCTGCGGAGCCATGACCAGGCTGGCGACGTATTGCCCCATGCTAAAGACTGCCACAGCCGCCAGTCCGCCCGGCACTATCGCTGCTATGACGATCTGGGCGAAATAAAAGGAGATGTTAAACATCACGTTGGCCGTCCAGGCCAGCAGTATCAGGGACTTGATTTTAGCCAGGAATTTTTTAGTTACGCGGCTGGGGGAAAAGGTGAAATGCAATTCCCCTTTTCGTACCAGGATCACTACAAATATCCCGGTGATCAGCAGATAGGAAAAAGAATACAGCTTGACAAACAGGTCAAAACCATGTAATACCCCGATGAACAACAGCAATATCAGGATCAGGTTGAAGAGGCGCCACTGGAATTCGCGCAGGTAGCTGGTCAGCACGGATTGCTTGAGCTGCCAGCCATAGGCTTCCAGCACAGTAAACAGGCTCAGGCCGAGCCCGAAGGGAAATACCCAGTAATAATAATGCACGAGCAGATCGGAGTTATTCCCAAACTTCCGGATGACCAGCGGCTTGAAGACGATACCCGAGGCGATGACCAGCAAAAAGGCGGTGAACGTGATCGTCAGGGCCAGGCTCATCATGTCGTTCTCCTTCGCTTTCAGATTGTCTTTATAGTAAGGGTAGAATTTGTTGATAAAGGAGGGCATACCCAGGTTGGCGAGGGCAAACAGGATATTCCCGATAGAAACGAACATCCCGGTGACGAGCCCGTACTCCTCCGGGCTAAGCACTTTGGCGAAGAGCAGGGTATTCAACGCCCCTAATGCAAAGCCAAGGTAAACGATGCCCGAAGAGATGATGCTTTGCCGACGGATGGTGCTCATGGTTGCAAAGATGCGTTTTTTTGTCAGAAGCCGCTGCCCTGCAGCAGGCTGTTCAGGTCCTGTTTGCCGTCGTAGTGAAAGGGGCGGTTGAAAACAAGAGCGCCTCTTTTGATCTTTACACGGCCGTCCAGGCTGATAGTGGCCTGTTTTTCGAGCAGCATGGCCAGGGCATTGCTGAATAGACTGTGCAGGTCAACCTGGAGGGAGACGGGCACAAAGAAGGTATCTTTTTCGGGGATGAATATCGTCGAGTCCAGTATGGAATGGCCGGCGTGTTTGCCGTTGAGGGAAACATCCATTTCTGCGCGCAGCAGCTTCAGGTTATACGGATTGGGATTATAGAACTTCAGGGTGGTGGACAAGGTGGTCAGGGAGCCGGCCCGGATGATCTGGGGGTTCTGAAAACCGTAATATTCCGGCGCCTCGGGCTGACGGCAACCCGTAGCCCAGACGATCAGCCCGAGAAGGACCACTGTATGGAGGACGGTAAAGCGTTTATTCAATTGCAACATAAGCTGCAAGATACGGGATTCCCGAATTCCTGAATATTACCTACCTTTCTGACAAAAAAGCAGTGTCCTCTATCCCTGAACGCATCAAACGATTCAACAGCGACCGCATACCCGAATATGTGGCGCTGAAATACCAGCAAATGGCAGAAAACGCCTTCCGGTTTTTCCGCGGCACCTGTCATCTCTATTACGAGGACCTTAGCAGCAGCAAAGACCTGCCGGCTTACCCCATCAGCTGGGTCTGCGGAGACCTGCACCTTGAGAATTTTGGCACGTACAAAGGCGACAACCGCCTGGTCTATTTTGACCTGAATGATTTTGATGAAGGGCTGCTGGCATCGGTGGACTGTGAGGTGAGCCGGATCGTCACGAGCATTTTTGTAGGCTTTGAGTCGCTGGGTATAAAAAAGAAGGAAGCCCGGAGCATGGCGGAGTTTTTCTTACGCGTTTATTCCACGACGCTGGCCAGGGGAAAGCCTAAATACCTGGAGCAGGAGACAGCGGGCGGCATCGTCCGGACCTTCCTGGAAAAAGTGAGCGGGCGCAAACAAAAAGAGCTGATCCGCCAGCGGACAGAGGTCGGCCGAAACGATAAATTACTGCTCCGGCTGGACAAACTACGTTTCTTTCCCATCGACAAGGCTCTCCGGAAGGACCTGATGGCGCATATCAGCCAGTGGATGTTGCATTTTCCACTGCTGAAGGGCCGGTACCAGGTGCTGGATGCCTGTTTTCGTATTGCCGGCACCGGTAGTCTGGGGGTAAGCAGGTATGCCTTTCTCCTGAGAAATAATAAAGACCCTAAGAAACATTTGCTCATCGACATGAAGCAGGCGAAACCTTCTTCCCTGCAACCCTGGCTGAGCAATCCGCAGCCGGCCTGGGCTTCGGAGGCAGACCGGGTCGTCGCCATCCAGGACAGAATGCAAAATGTCAGCCCTGCCCTGCTGGGCACCACGATCTTCGGCAACGAGCCGTATGTGGTAAAAGAATTACAGCCTACGGCGGACAAGATCGATTTCCTGGTCATCCGGGACCGGTATAAAGACATCGCCTGCGTAGTAGAGGATATGGCTTTTCTGACGGCGAGTGCGCAGCTGCGGAGCGCGGGCCGGCAGGGCGCGGCTTTACCGGATGAGTTGATGGCTTTCGGCAGGGATGAGAATTGGCAAAAGGGGGTACTGGAATATGCGCAGGCCTATGCCGGGCAGGTGAAAAAGGACTACCAGGAATATTTTAAAGCGTATAAAGCAGGCTATTTTTTAAAATGACACAGGAACTCATCTGGAAATTATTGCTGGCCGTGTTGATTGGCGGCGCCATCGGCGCTGAGCGGGAATATCGCAGTAAATCGGCGGGTTTCCGGACGCTGACGCTGATCTGCCTGGGGGCTACGCTGTTTACCATCCTCTCGCAACTCATTAGCGGGCACGAGCCGGAGCGTATCGCCTCGAATGTCGTGGTGGGCATTGGCTTTGTAGGCGCCGGCGTGATCTTCAAGGGGGACTCGCGCAGCAAGGTCAGCGGAATCACCACGGCGGCGATGATCTGGGTCACGGCAGCCCTGGGTATGGCTATCGGTGCGGGGTATCTGTTGCTGGCTGCCTTTACCTGCGGGCTGGTGCTGCTGATCCTCTTCGTGTTCAGCCTGCTGGAAGGCTGGATCGACCGGGTCAATCAAATCCGGAACTATAAGATCATCTGTACGTTTGAGAATGAAACCTTGCGGCGATACGAGGAGCTGTTTGCAAAACACCACCTGAAATTCAGGCGCAGCAGGCAGACGAAATCGGCAGCGTTGAATATTATTACCGGGGAATGGGTAGTGCAGGGGTCGGAGCAGGATCACCGGCATGTGGTTCATGAGCTGATGAGGGATCCGTTGGTAATGGAGTTTGAGTTTTAAGGATTTAACCTTCCTTAGCAACATAATTGCCATTTGGCAGACCCTTCAGGGCCTCTCTTCGCATATAGTAAAAGATAATTAAAATAAGTTCAGTGTCCAGGTCTTTTCAAAAAGACCGCCGGGCTGCAGCTGGTTGATGCCTTCTTTATTTGTCAGCTGCTGATCGCTGTCGACGGAGTCGGCAATCCCGCACCAGGGCTCGATGCAGACAAAATCGGCGCCGGGCGCCGCCCAGATGCCCAGGAAGGGAAACCCGGGAAAGTCCATTCGCAGGCCTCTTTCAGTGCGGGCTGACCGCAGGGTGACGCCGTTGGAAGCCAGGTGTTTTAAGACCAGGGCGTCGCGGGCGAAGAGCGCCTTGTTGAGTGGAAGTATCCGGGTATCATTGAAAAGGGGTTCGGGTTCATTTTCAATAAGGCCGTCTTTGGAGACGGGCCAACGGGGGACGTTTTCCAGCTGGTCGAACTCCAGGTAGTAGTCGGTATAACTGGTGCCGGGGACGAGGGGGACCTTAAAAGCGGGGTGGCCGCCGACAGAAAACCAGAGGGGTTCGGCAGCAGGATTTTTTACCTGGTAGGTGGTGGAGAGACCCGCCGGGGTAAGCCGGTAAATGACCCGGAGCTCGAAGTCGAAGGGAAAGACGGCCCGGGTAGTTTCGTTGCTGTGCAGTAAAAAAGTGATCGAGCCGGCGGTCTGCGTTTCCACGGCAAACTCCTGGTCGCGGGCAAAGCCGTGGCGGGGAAGGGAATAAGGCTTACCCTGGTAGTAATAGGTGTTTGCTTTCAGGGTGCCGACGATGGGAAATAGCAGGGGTGAATGTTTACCCCAGATGGCCGGGTCGCCGCCCCACATATACTCGATATCGTGGGTTTTGTGGATAATACTTGTCAATTCTGCGCCTTTCGGATGGATGCTTATTTTGAGCTGTTGGTCTTCAATAAAGAACATGGCCTGTAATTTTACTTGCAATTTAGTACTTTCGGGGTATGTTACGCTACCTGGAAATTGTCTGGACCAGCTTTAAAATGGCTTTGCAGGAATTCCGTTCCAACAAGCTGCGGACTTTTTTGTCCCTGCTGGGGATTACGTTCGGCATCTTCTGTATCATCAGCGTACTCTCGACGATCAGCAGCATGCAGCTGGCAGTCAACAATGACCTGAAGGCGCTGGGCAATAAGACTATCTACATCGATAAGTGGCAGTACAGCGGCGGCCCGGATTTTCCCTGGTGGAAATACATTAAAAGACCCACCCCGAAATACGAGGAGATGAAACTGCTGAAGCTAAAGGTGCCGGATGCGGCGCATATTTCCTTTGGTATTGAAGGTCAATCCAACATAGACTATGGGGATAATTCCCTGACCGGGGTCGCCTACTACGGCTACTCCGAGGACTTTGACAAGATCCAGCAGGTAAATGTAAATATTGGCCGCTATTTCCAGCAGTCGGATTATGATCGCGCCACACCCTATGTGGTACTGGGTTACCTTATCTCGGAAAGATTGTTTGGCAAGGCCGCAAACGGCGTGGGCAAGACGGTGAAGCTAAAAGACGGGAAGAACGCCATTGTCGTAGGCATCATCGAAAAGCAGGGGCAGAGCCTCATCGGTGGCTGGGATTATGACAACAGCATTTTACTGACCTACAATTTCATGCGGCAGATGTTCAAGGAAGAATTTGCCAACCCGAAGATACTGGCGCAGGCGGGTGGAACCATCACCACAGAGGCGCTGAAGAATGAGCTGGAAGGAGCTATGCGGTCAATCCGCAAGCTAAGTCCGACCCAGGAGAATAATTTTGCCCTGAATGATATCGACAGCCTGAGTAAATTCTTCGACCCTATTTTTTCGGGGATGAATATCGGCGGCTGGTCCATTGCGGCCTTGTCCCTGATCGTCGGGATGTTTGGGGTCGCCAACATCATGTTCGTGACGGTAAGGGAAAGGACCAGCCAGATCGGGCTCAAAAAAGCCATTGGCGCAAAACGCGGGGTTATCCTGATAGAATTCCTGCTGGAGTCGGCCTTTCTTTGTATCATCGGGGGGTTGATCGGGCTGGTGGCTGTGTTTGTGTTGACGATAATATTCTCTGCCTTCCTGGGTTTTCACGTTTTTATTCCACTGAATATTATATTGCTGGCCATTTTTATCTGCCTGTTCACCGGTGTATCGGTATTATTCCCGCCTTTATTGCCGCCCGGATGGATCCGGTGGTGGCGATCCGGAGTAAATAAGCGGGCCGCCGGCCGGGAGCCGGCGTTTTGAGCTACCTTTGCGCCCATGTTGACCATTCTGGCGATAGAATCTTCATGCGACGAGACCAGCTGCGCCATCAGCCGTGACGGGGTTATTCTTGCCAATATCATTGCCGGTCAGGCCGTACATGAACAGTACGGCGGAGTTGTGCCCGAACTGGCCAGCCGCGCGCATATGCAGAATATCGTGCCGGTGGTGGATGCGGCCATGAAGAAGGCTGGTTTTGCGATGGCAGAATTGAGTGCGATAGCCTTTACCCATTCGCCGGGATTGATCGGGTCACTGCTGGTCGGATCGCAGTTTGCCAAGTCGCTGGCGATGTCGCTGGGTATTCCGCTCCTGGCGGTGCATCATATGCAGGCGCATGTGCTGGCCAATCTGATACCGGGGGCAGCGACGACCGGGGCCACGCAGACCGATGCAACAGCCGGGGTTGCCCTACCCTCTTTTCCTTTTCTTTGTCTGACGGTAAGCGGTGGTCATACGCAGATCGTAATTTGTCACTCCCCCCTGCAGCTGGAGGTCATCGGTCAAACGCTGGATGACGCGGCTGGCGAAGCTTTCGACAAATCGGCCAAATTGCTGGGGTTGCCTTACCCGGGTGGTCCGCTCATCGATAAATATGCCAGGGAAGGCAATAGTACACGTTTTGCCTTTCCCGAGCCGCAGATACCGGGACTGAACTTCAGCTTCAGCGGGCTGAAGACCGCTATCCTGTATTTTTTGCAGGAACAGAAAGGAAGGGATCCGGATTTTGTTGCCCGTAACCTGCCTGATATCTGTGCGTCGATACAAGGACGCATTATCTCCATCCTGCTGAACAAGCTGAAAAAGGCTGCCCGCGACACCGGGATCAGGGACCTCTGTATTGCCGGCGGCGTGTCTGCCAACAGCGGGTTACGCAAGGCCTTCCGGGACATGGGTGAAAACCTGGGCTGGCGGACTTTTATTCCCGCTTTTGAATATTGTACAGACAATGCGGCGATGATCGCGATAACGGGCCATTACCATTACCTCGCCGGACATTATTCCCCGTTGTCGACTTCCGCCAGTGCCAGGGCGGAGTGGTAAGTTTTTGCGGTATTTTTGCAGTAATGCCCAACACCTATTTCCAATTCAAGCAGTTTACCATCCACCAGGACCAATGCGCCATGAAGGTATGTACGGATGCCTGTATCCTGGGCGCCTGGTTTGCCCAGAAGGCGCCCGCTTATTCCCAGGTGCTGGACATCGGCAGCGGCACGGGTTTGCTGATGCTGATGCTGGCGCAGAAACACAAGGGAGAAATAAGGGGTATCGAACTCGACCTGGCCGCCTACCGGCAGCTGCGGGATAATATCGGGCAAAGTCCGTGGAAAAACATGCTGAAGGTATTTCCGGGGGATGTGCGCTCATTTTCCTTTCCCGGCAAATTTGATTTTATCATCACCAACCCTCCTTTCTTCGAGGGGGACCTACCCTCGGTCTCAGAAACCGCCAACCTGGCCAAACACAGCAAAGAGCTGACCCTCGCAGAGCTGCTGTCAGTCATTGATGCCAATCTTTCGCCGGAAGGCTCATTCGGTATCCTCCTCCCCTATCACCGGACGGCCTGGTTTGCAGAACAGGCAATAAGTCGTTATGGTTTTTCCCTCCGGGAGAAGCTGCTGGTGCGACAGACGCCGGGACATGATTTCTTCCGGAGCATTCTCTACTTCTCCCGTCACCGGGAGGTTTTTACCCCGACGACGGAGTTGACGATACAGGATGGTGAAGGCGGGTATACACCGGATTTTGTGGAGCTGATGAAGGACTATTATTTGTATTTATAGGCGTAGCCTTCCAGGTACCGGTAAGGTCCCGTCAAAAGGCCGCCCCGCACCATTGTCGCTCTTTCGATGATGGGTGACCCACCCCGCACCAGGGGATCCAGCACGTGTTTGATCAGCTGTTCGCCGAAATAACGGGAGGCATCGCGGGGCAGCTCATTGGGCAGGTTGCCAACGGCCATGATGTCAATGGAGTCCGGCAAATAAGGAGCTGTGCGGGCCCGGCTGATCCTCTCCACACCATATATGGGGTCTGACATAGAAGCATCACCCAGGTTACAGGGGATAGAGCCATCGCGGTCGTCGGTAATATCGGCGATGGTCTGTATCCGGAAGCCGGGCTGAGCCAGGTCCTCCCATTCAAAGAGGCGGGGCATGTCCTTGTCCCAGTAGACGCCATTCATTAAAATATCGGCCGTCCGGGTGAAGGGGAGGAATTTGCAGCGATAGTCGCCGGGGTGCCGGTGGAAGTGTTCGCGCTGATAGGTTTTGTTCTGCGCATGCTCGTACAGCGCAGCCCCTTTCAGCTGGGTGAACACGGGATAGGAAAAACTACGTTCCAGGAATTCGTCCGGTTCGACTTCGACGATCTCCAGCAGGTTCATGATTTCGAGCACGCCATGCGCAACGCGGCCCGAGCCGGTGACGGCCACTTTTATCTCCGGCAGGCGGAGACCGAAATAAGTATGAATGAGCTCGCGCAAGCTCTGTTGCTGAAACACCCGGCCCAACTGGTATTGACCGGTTCGCCTGCCATAGGCCATGATGCCGTTGTGAGCGCCGACGATACCCGCAAAAAAGCCAAAACCCAGGATGCGCTGGCCGTCGTCGTGCTCCAGGCATTCGTAATCGATGAGGGTGATCTTCTTGTCGAGGATGGCCCGGAACATACGTTGATTATAGGGTTGTTCCTTTTTGGTATGGGAAAAGAAAAGATAGGTTTTGTTTTCGATGAGGGCATCCACCGGCACTTCCTTAATCCCGAAGAGGACGTCACTGCCGGAGATGTCTTCCGCCACTTCGATGCCGGCGGACCGGTATTCCCGGTCGGAGAAACAACGATCCGAAGAAGACTCTACCAGGACCCGGATACCGGGAGCATTCTTTTGTATCCATTTGCATTGGGCCGGGGTCAGCGCCACTCTATTATCAGGGGGAATTTGTCCTTCGCGGAGTAAGCCTATCGTTAGCATTCTTAATTGTTTACGAACGACCGAAGATAGAATTTTTTATTCCTTTTTTGGCTGGGAAAGGCTAATTGCGTTATATTTGCGTCCCGCTTTCAGCACCGGTGTTGGAGCGGAAAGCCCAGATGGCGGAATTGGTAGACGCGTCAGACTCAAAATCTGGTTATCGCAAGGTAGTGCAGGTTCGATTCCTGTTCTGGGCACAATGTAGCCTTGTAAATGTCTGATTTACAAGGCTTTTTTATTTCCTGAGTGTCATTTTTTCTCGCTTTTCTCCCCTTTTCTACCACTATTTCTGACACTCAAATGACACTCACCATGACACTCAGTCAACGAATCGCATTCCGGATGGATCATCCGCGTTATGCGCTTAAAAGCGCCCAAAACAGCATGGGTAAACGCAGCAATTTGCACATTGGATTTTCAATCAGTTTTATCTCCTCTTCAAAACAGTTAAGCACATCACCGGCACTTACATCTGACACTGAATTGACACCCACTTTTGACACCCATTTAAGAGCCGAAATGTCAGTCCTGACAAGGTTTGCATCCTTACGACGCAAATTATTTCCAGGGTTCTTCTTCACGTATTTTCTCACAATTTCCCGTAACGTTTTTGGTGTGATTCCAAACGACTGCCAGTTTACCGGCATGGCATATCCTTTGACCACTTCTGTTTTCACCTCTAAAAATCCACACCTATGAACATCGGACAAAAACTAAGCAGGAAAGGCGATAAGATTCATTTCTACTTCGACATGGGTCGGGGAAAGGGACAGCGTCCTTCCACTGGGATCTTCATTTATACAAAACCCCAAAACCAGGAACAAAAGAACTTCAATAAAGAGGCATTGAAGATTTTAGAAACGAAGAAAAGCCAGTCAATTATAGAACAGCAGGTTATTGGTACGTCTATTATTCCAGCCCATAAATTCAAAGAGAACTTTCTCGATTATTTTGAAGAGTATATAAAATTGAATGGCAGGGATGGTAACAGACACCTACCCTGCTGTCTTTCCAAATTAAAATTATTTATCGAAACCGATTTTCTGGCCCCGGTGGACATTACTTACAATTTCTGCAAACGCTTCCGTCGCTATCTGCTGGATAAACTCACCGGCGAAACTCCGGCAAACTACTATGCGCGTTTTAAGTGGGTGATCAATGACGCAACAAGGGATGGATATTTCAGGGTAAACCCTACGGAAGATATTCCTGCAGTACGCAATCCAAGTGTCGCGCTTAAAGAAAACCTGGAAGCGGAAGAATATATTGCCTTACTTAACACCCCTTGTCTTAACGAGCAGGTAAAAGATGCCTTTATATTTTCCTGCTATACCGGTTTGCGATGGGTAGACGTAAAGAAAATGCAATGGCAGGATATTCAGGGGAACACCTTAACAACGAGGATAATCCAAAAAAAGACGGGAAGACCAGTAATTCTTACCCTCCATCCGATAGCTGAGGCAATTATAGAAAGAAGAAGAAAGGCGTTCTTTGGCAAATTCGATCCCAAAAGGACAGTATTTGATCTACCTACAGCCAATGGAGCCAACAAAGTGCTTGGTCTATGGGTCAAAGCTGCAGGAATTCTCAAGCATGTAACCTGGTCATGCGCCCGCTTAAGTTTCTCCATTCTGCTGAAAGATAAAAATGTGGACGACGCTACCATTGCCTATCTCATGGGACATGCCACTACCCGGCAAGTTCAAATAACCTATAAGAGGCATCGACCTAAGGATCAGGTGGCGGCTATTAGCAATTTACCTTCTAATTGATCTAAACTATAAATAGCAACAAATGATGACAAAAACAAAGGAGGGACGGGGAATTACCCCACCCTCTTTCATTCGCTCCCCAGATCAAAAATGGTTATATTTGCCCTGCATGAAAGTCAATGTTACCATAAAACCGGATATGCTTGAGTGGGCGATACAGCGTGCAGGCCATGTTGTACAGACCTACATTGAAGAGCATCCGAGAGTTGGTCAGTGGCTATCGGGAGAAAAGATGCCTACCGTCAAGCAATTGGAAGATTTTGCGCAAAAGGTCCATGTCCCTTTCGGTTATCTTTTCCTTCCGCAACCACCTAAGGAACATTTGCCTATTCCGTTTTTCCGCACCGGAACCAAACAGCAGGCTGAACCCGGACTGAATGTATTTGATACTGTACTACTCATTCAACAGCGCCAGGAGTGGCTCACCGAGTACCTCACGGAAAACGGGAGTGAACCATTACGCTTCGTTAGCAAATTCAAAGTAAGCGACAGCTGCCGGGCAATTGTCAACGATATACGCAAAACGCTCAACCTACCAGAAGAATGGGCGGCGACCTGTCAAAGCTGGGAAAAAGCGCTCGATCATCTCACCCACCATATCGAAGATGCCGGAGTGATTGTGAACTTTAACAGCATAGTCGAAAATAATACTCATAGAGCCATTCCCGTAGACGAATGCAGGGGATTCGTTCTAGTTAATAACCTGGCGCCGTTTATGTTTGTCAATTCGGCTGATGCAAAGGGAGCCCAATTATTTACCATTGTTCATGAGCTTGCGCATATATGGCTGGGTGCAAGCGCTGGCTTTGATAACAAAAGGATGTTACCTGCTAATGACCCCATCGAACTCCTTTGCGACCAAGTTGCAGCGGAATTCTTAGTTCCCGAGAACGCTTTTGGCCGCATATGGACACGACAGCCTAATATTGGAGCCGCTGCCCGGTACTTCAAAGTCAGTCGAATTGTTATCGCCAGAAGGGCCTTCGATCTTGGCAAAATGACACGGGCAGAATTTTTTGCCTTTTACAACGACTACATCACAGAAGTAAGAAGCCGAAAGGAAAGCCAGGAAGGGGGCGGAGATTTTTATCTTACGCAAAAGAAAAGGCTAAGTCTGCGATTTACTGCTTACGTGAACCAGGCGGTACGGGAAAATCGGCTTTTATACCGGGATGCTTATCGAATAACAGGTCTGAAAGGCAATACCTACGACCAATTCATCAATAAACACTTGAATTGATCGAATGCATCAACCCTATCTCCTCGACTCCAATTTCTTCTTGCAAGCCTCGAAAATGCACTATCCCATGGATGTCATGCCGGGGTTTTGGGCAAAAGTCAGCCAATTAGCCGGACAGGGAAAAATTATTAGTATTGACAAGGTCAAACAGGAACTTTATACCAACCCGGACGTGCTAACACAATGGATGGACGGCAACCTACCAGCAGACTTCTTTAAAGACACATCCACAGTCCTCAATGAATACGGGCAAGTGTGTGCATGGGCAGAATCCAGGGCCAACCATTATACCCAGGGGGCTCTGGCAACCTTTTTGGACGCCGATGAAGCCGACGCCTGGCTAGTCTGTTATGCGCTGGCTCATCAACTCACCATCATCACCCATGAGCTAAGCGATCCCAATCGAAAATCATCCATAAAGATACCGGATGCCTGCCAGCCGTTTAACATCCCTTCTTTGAAAACCGTCGATATGTTCAGGCAGCTGGGTGAAACTTTTTGATCAGATTTCTCCACAGTGGTAAACTCGACGATCACATATCTTCCGAGCTGCCGATTACCTATACGTGTTATAAAAATGCAATCGAAAACTCAGGTTTTCGATTGCATTTTTATGCCAGGAAGGCATGTCCAACCGCTGTACCTCGATTCATAGAGACAATATTTATTCATCAAACACCCCAGGTATGCCAATCTTTTCCAAAATGATTCTGACTTGTACTACCGTATAATAACGACCGACCTTTTTGCCAATTTGTGGCTCAAATGGCATAAGCCATTTTTTGAATGTCTTGTCGCATACGCCATAATAGCCGGATAGTTCTTTGTGTGTGTAAGGTTTAACTTGACGGATAACGGGTTTCATAAGGGTTTAAGAGATTAAAATGAAATTAAAATTTAAGCCAAATTAACCAGTAAGTAACAAAAGAAACAGTCCCTAAAGGGTTCCGGAACCCTTTATTATGCTGGAAATTAATTAATTGCATAAATATTTATATAGAACAAATTCTATACTTCCCTAATTAATCCTATTACTTTGGTCAAAACACTTCTCAAATGCAGATAAGCAGCTGGCGGCGTCTTATTATACTTACCTTTTAAGCTATCATAGGATATACTCTGCGATTTAAGGGTGGTAAAATTCTCAGCGATTCCCCTGAATACTTCTGCCTTATTTTCATTGATGATAATCCCTGCTTTAATAAGGACCTTAATAAATAGTGCTAAGACAGGAACAGAAACGGCCAGTCTTATTTTTTCGTTCTTCGGTTTGGCTCTTTGATTGATTTGTTCCACTACTGAATGGATCAAGCCCTGATCTTCCGCGAATAGATACCGATAGGTTGTTTTGATCGAATCCAGTAATTGCTCTGTTACAGAGGGAACTCCCGGGGTAAACATAAAACCACTCTTAAATCTTACTTGTTCGATTGCATGAATATACCATGAAAGTTTATCTAGCCGTTGTGCGCCATCAGGAATATCCAGCAGCTTTGCATCCAGCCAATAGCTGTAATGCAAGACATATCGGGGATGATTAAAATTTAATTGAAAAAGAGTGAGGTGCATTTCATATGTAATATCTGCGTTGTCGTCAAAATCTAATAACCCTTTAAGACCACTTACCAATTCTTTCAGATATGCAAGCTGCCGGTAACTTATTTTTTTCTCTTCGCCGATAAACTCCCGGAAAGGTCGGGATATCATCCGTAACAGAGTTTTATCCATACCTGGGTTTTGATACAACGGCTGAAGGGCCTCCAATTGTTTGCCTAAGTCCAGCCGGGACTGCTCTGCATTGCTATAGGTGATAGGAATATCCTCATTAAATAAGTCGGGAAGATGTTGAATTAGGAACTTTATAATTTCTTCAATGATCTGACATACCTTAAAATAAAAGACTCTCAGTTCCGGAGGCAATTCAAATTCTTTTGACCGGGTAAACTCGATAATTACTTCCGTTATTGTCGCAATTCCTACCTGGTGCGCCTCTATAAATTTGGCAGTCGGAACTGGCGGTTCTCCTTTAATTGCCTGGTCTCTAAAATAGTTACAAATCCTATCCTTGTCGCTGGTGACAAAATCCAGGCATTCTTTCAAATAATTTTCCGGGATAGCTTTTAATAGTGTTTCCGGATGGATATTTGTTCTTATCCATTTTTCTAGTACTTCGAGCTGATAGGTCATAGGTTGCGGTTAGGGTCAAAACATACTGCAGTGTATCGGCGATGTCATAAGTGCTTTCATGTATTTGCGGAAGTCACGTACAATACCTTTCAAATATAATTTTAAGGTAAGATGTTCCCTCAATCAATGTAGTTAAGAATTATATAATACCGTTAGTAAATGAAAGAATTCCCGGTTGGGACAGCCTTTAAGCTAAAAAAACTCCTGGCGGAGCTTTCAAAAAAAGTATGTGTAGAGCATCTTAGAATCGAAAAAGAGGTATTTGATTCACGGACATTGAAAAATGTCTCATGCTTTCAGCTTAAGATGACCGTAAAGGTCTTTCTGCATATCAGATGGTTCAACACCTATGGCCAGAGCAATTAAAACTAACTCTTCTGCTCGCAAGTAACTTCTTGCCTTCATCGAAAGGCTATTAATCCTTGCTTTGCTTATTCCAGTCTTTCTGGATACTTCTGACTTGTTCACGCTTTTTGCCGCCAGATAAAGCCCAAGTTTTGTCATTCGTTGAAATTTCTATGTAAAGCGGCTGAAAATTAAAGAATTATGCAAGAGGCATAAAAAAGTTTGGATTTTGTATACATATTCTATACATTTGATTATTCTATGTATACAAATACAAACAATTTTTATAAAAACCGGCTGTTTTTATGAACTATGATACTTCATAACGCATAACTTGCGTGTTCAAAAATATTAAGCGCGTTTGCTTTATTCTCGTTCTCCGAAACTGCAACTTCACAAGAACTCGGGAAGATAAGGTAAATCGCTCACGTTACGGCGTGGGCGTTCTTATTCCAGTTCAGGGTGTTGCAGCCCTCGGAGGACGGTAAGGACTAACCCACGTCTCTTTTTTGGGGGATAGTCGTCAGATCAATTGTATTTCCTCTTAAAGTTTTCAACCATGAAAATACAGGATTTGTTTTCTCCTTCCCCAAGGATGCGGAACTTCTTTGTAATGCCTGGTCATCGTCCAGTTTCCCCAAAGGCTGTCTTCCCCACCCCTAACTTAAACCAGTTAATACAGCCAGAGCCGCTTCAGGGCATTAATATAAACAGCAAGGAAACATTTGCAGCCGACTTAAAACATCAGATAATTTACTGGGTCTCTTACTACACTGAATGCTCCGATGATGCTGTGTTAGGACCAATACTGGTAGAAATTTTGGAAAGTTTGTGGGAACGCAAGGAAGAAATTAATGCTAAAGGACGAGGGGTCCTTATTATAAGAACCATGTTGCAGAAAGTATGCCAGCATTTAAAAACGAATGCGGATGAAGAACGCATTTCATATCTGCGCTCACTGTTCAAGAATACTGTATTTGATTCCGTTTTCTATTCAATGATCAATTAGTCATTATTAACCACTATAAAATCTATTTACGATGCGAAACATTATGATGAGCTATTGCCGGCAAACTCAAAACCTCCCAGTAGATTCAATTTCTGAGCACTTAAATATTACGGTTGACGAATATTTTCAAATAGAGCGAGGCGAGCGACCGTTGTCCAATCAAAATGCAAAAAAAATGGAAGCGTTATTTAGAGTTCCCGCCAAGTTTTTCCACCAAGCAGCCGATCAACTGAAGCTAATTCTCGAAAACACTACTATCACCAAAAACGTAACGCAAGAAACGGTCTCAACACATGAGGTTTTCGAAATTCATATCTCAACTGATTTCTAATGAATATATTAATGATCTACTTCCGCCAGACAAACAAGCTGACTACTAAAGCGGTTGCTAAAAAGTTGGGCATCAAGGAGAAAATGTATTCCGATATTGAAAAAGGTGACCAATTTTTAAGCGAAGAGACGGCCAGGCACTTAGGTGAGCTATACAATGTCGATGGCCAATATTTCCATATTGCTTCCCACCAGGACATGGAATATCTTCAATTAGGTCGACTTCTTTTAGATATACAGCTAACTGAAAACGATATGCTGAAATTAGAGGGAAGAAGATTAGGGCTGCAAGCGCAGGTAGTTACGCTGGACGCGACAGTGCGAGAAGTAAATCTTAAAAAATTCAATAATATAAAAAGTGCCATAAATAAGCTTGCAGTTATTCGTCAAAAAATTAAGGTTCTACTGAAAAATATGGAGGCCTGACATATTCTCAAGTATTGATTTCTAGGGTCTATGCTGTTCTTGACCCAAACGGCAGGCTGTATTTCCCGTACCTCCCTATCCAGTTTTTACCTGCGACTTGGATAACGGAGGTCTTGCCAGGAGGGCCTCACACTTCGGGAATTACTTCTCAGCTGCAGTTCGCAAAAGGTTGGTCCGGAAAAGCCGTTGTGAAATTTATTTCATGGTGAGGAATGGAATAGATGGGCTAGTGAAAGTGTACGTAAAACCGGATCAACCTTTATAAAACATTGCCATGGTGGTATCCCAGCTCCTGTTGTTTTCACCTGTTCACCTAGACAATTTCCCCTATGGAGCTAGGACCATCCTTTTAAAATTATTTTTTCCCTACTGGAAACTATATGTAATCCAAAATATCCTTTCGCATCTGTTTAGTGGTTAAGTGGTTAGTAGCTAAGCAATAGTGGCTCCTGGCTGGCAGAGCAGTCCATTCGTAATGTTTGACTCGCTTTGTTTCTGGCGATTCGGGAAATATTCAAGGGAGATACTTTTCGAAGGCCGGGGGTCACTATTTTTTAATATAATTAGTAAGCAGTAGTGGCTCCTGGCACTGAACGAGCATTGCGCATAGTCTGTCTCGCTTCGCATCGGCCATCTTCGGATGGTTAAAACTTAGAAGTATCTGCAAGATTTCGAATGCCAGGGGCCACTACTGTTTTAAAAAATACTGAATGGATAAACTGACAATCAAGCGACTGGAGAAAAAGCCATTCCATGTACTTTATGATATGTTGGAACGGCTGGAACCCAAAACATTCAGAAATCATGCTAACCAATGACTACTGAATGCAATTACCAACTCCTATGATGATGATCTTGACGAAGCTCAAAAAAGGCAGGAGTTAATAGTACTATTCCTTGATTTGACAGTACTCGTGGAAGCACTGGGACAATTAATTGACTTTAAAAAGGAACCCAATCCCACCAACGAAATAATTACAAAAAAATGTCTGGATGTTATTCATCGATTTTTTGTTACTCAGAGTATAAAAAATGCCCGCAGGATATTGTGGGTCTGGCTCACAGCTGCTATGACAAAACCCAAAAGCATCTATTCTGATCATGCTGAGCGCAGCAACCTGTTATGGAATTACCAAAACTCTTTGTATTTACTTGAAGCCGCGAACCGGCTGATGAAACTTGGAATGAAAGAAAAATATTCGCCAAACATTTTATTTACAAAATAGCAAAAACACATGAAACGACTAACCACATATAAATCTGGAAGAAGAAAGATGATAAGCCCTGATGAAATGCATTTTCTTGTACTACTTGGCAAGGAATTTCTTGCAATTAGAAAGGAAAAAAATCAATCCCAAGAAACAGTTTCCTTCCTCTCAGGGGTTTCACTTCGAACAATAATAAATATAGAGAAAGCCAAGACGAATGCCAGAATACAGACCATACGGCGGCTTTGCCAATTCTACAAAGTACCTATGTCAAAGCTATTGGCCTCTTTACCGGCAGCTTCGAATACAAATTGTTGATTCAAGATAAAATACTTATCTACATGACATCTCAAGCTGAGTACGTCCAACTACAACTCGACACAATAGGCAGCAATTTTAGAATTCTTAGACATAATGCAAAAAAGACCTTAAAGCAAGTCGCAAAGGATATGAAAATTTCAGAATCATATTTATCAAAAATAGAGCTGGGTAAGATCGAAAACTTAACCCTGCTGCAGGTATTCTTTCTATGTAAGTACTATAAGTACAGCCATAGACAAATTTTTACGCCCATTTCCTCATAAGTTGGCATAATAGCATCTGCACTTTTATTCCAGTCAATATATTTCCATTGTTTTTGATGGGATCTTAAATAGCGGGCAACTAGTATTCGAATTTTCTTCGATCAGGTTATACCGTATATTCCAAAGTGCATAAATGGAAGAACCTGGCAGTATTTGGAATAACCCGGAAAATTCCCGCCTATTCTGCCTGAACTGACCCAAACCGGGAAACCACCCTCCCACTACAGCTAATCTTTGTGTTTCAATATCGAAACACATGGCAAAAGTTATTTCCCTCCCCATTCCTTACAAGAAAGGCATACCAGCTCCCAAGCACGTCGAAGCGGCCTGGCTACTGGTCTACGCCGCCCTTTGGCAGCACGAGTCATTTCCCAGGCAGGAAGTTGCGTATGCGCAACAAATCATTCAGAATGAATTAAACGACCGTTCAGAGCCTAAACCGGCATTTATCTGTTATTGTGAGCGCGTTCTCCTAGCTAACCGACTCCTTCAGGCAAATCCCGCCGATTGGATCGACGTGCCATCCATCTGGTTCCATCCTGATCATAGAGATGGTTTTGCCGGAACTACCTCCCTGTATCGGCAGATAGCCACAAAAAGACAGACCATACCAGGATACCAGCGAGGCATCTCCATTTTTGCCAATGCCTACTGGTGTTATATAAACCAGCCGGCTCCGTCTCTTCTGAAAACAACCCGCAAGCAGTTACTGCAGCTTAAAGAGTATGGACTACTGCAGTTATGGAACAATCTTATCATGCTGCGCCAGTCTAAATAGTCAACTATGTCAATATCTAATCAAAAGCCAACCACGCTACAGCTCCGGGGTTACTCCCTGCCGGAACTAGCCAACCTGTATCAGATCAGTTCCCGCACGTTCAAGAAATGGATCAAACCATTTGCTGCTGAGATCGGCAAACGCCAGGGACGCTTTTACAATGTTAACCAGGTTAAGACCATCCTCGCCAACCTGGGTTTCCCCGAAGTAATCTCAACAGAACATGACCTTATGTTGCAAAAAGTGGAAAAATCCGGCAAAACCCCACCCAAAACAACCTGAACCGGTAAAGGCAATTCCTGGCTCGTCGGAACTTTACAGAACAAACACCAACAGCAATCCCAACTATGAGAACAGACACTACCACTTATCACGGCGCTATCAGTAATGTCTTGCTGCCCGGCACCATTCTTTTAGCGAACATCGACGTAACCGGACTGCTTGAGTACGCTTTAAAGGCAGCAGCCGGTGGGGCCATTTGGCTGGCATTTAAGGTGGCCGCGGACCAACTGGAACGTCGAAAGGCAAACAGAAATGCAAAGAGTCGCAGTCGGAATAAAAAAGTATCCAATAAATCCGGGGACAATGGCATCCATTAATAAAATTATCATTGGTACGGCTATCGGTGCAGGTGTAATCGCGCTGATCAGTTATTTCTCCAAAATGCGTCGGGCTTCGGCACAGTTGGAAGTAATCCCCAATGCCAATATTCATTCGCTTTCCTGGACCGGGTTAAAAATCCGGGTGGATGCCATCCTGAAGAACCCAACGGCGGCCAGCTTCAAGGTCAAATTTCCCTATATCAAGGTCAGCCACAAGGATACTCCCCTGGGAAGCAGCCAAACCATCGACAAAGATATCAGCATCCCGGCTTATGGGCAGGTGGTCATCAACGACATGATGGTAGAAATATCGACCCTAAGCTTCTTTTCGATAGCTTATGACATCATCAAGGCGCTCAATAATAATGAACCAGTTGCGCTTACGGTCGAGATTATTACGACCATCGACCTGGGCTGGTCCAAGATCCCGTATGACGAGAAAAAAGAAATTATCCTGAAAAAGTAAGACCATGCAGGCGGCAACAAAGCGACATATCAACTCCGGGCGGGAATACGATTATCTATTTCCCGCTGCCATGAACAAGGATAAGACGGTCCTGGAAAATGCGACGCTGGATGATACCATCGCCTTCATCCATAAAGTAGTGGGAAAAACACTCAGCCATACGCAACAACTGGCACAAACCCTGCAAGCGCCTACCGTCTATGAGACCTGTCGCAATATCTGGAATTTTGTCTACCGCAACGTCGCCTATAAAAAGGATACGGATGGGCTGGAACAAATCAGAAGTCCCCGGCGCACCTGGAAGGACCGAAAGACTGGCGTGGATTGTGACTGCTACAGCACCTTTATCAGCAGCATCCTGACCAATCTGCGGATACCGCACCAGCTCCGGATTACCAAATATCGGCAAGATCACTTCCAGCACATCTATCCTACCGTAGAGGATGGAGGAAAGACGATTGTCCTGGATTGCGTCACCGACCAGTTTGACTATGAAGTTCCCTATTCTGAAAAAAAAGATATTTCTATGGACTTACAATATTTAGATGGCCTGCAGGGCTCCCGTAGTGAGGACCTAGTATTCGACGGGTATGAAAACGATATGGGCGAATTGGGTGCCAAAGGAGGCCCTAAAAAGAAGAAAAAAGGTTTCTTCAAGAAACTAATCAACAAAATCAACAAGATTAACCCTGCTACGGTCATCCTGCGCAATGGCTTTCTGGCCGCTATGAAGCTGAACCTGTTTAAGGTAGCCAGCCGTATCAAATATGCCTACCTGTCTCCTGAAGAAGCCACTAAACGCGGCATCATCCCGGGTAAGTATCAAAAGCTGGTCAAAGTGAAGGAGAAGCTGGAGAGCATTTTTGAAACAGCAGGAGGTAATCCCAATAACCTGAAAAAAGCCATTCTCAAAGGCAAGGGTAATAAGAATAAAGAGGTTGCGCTTAACGGCATCGGCTTTTTGGATGGCGATATGTCCGTCTTGCATATGGACACGAATACCCCGCTTGCCCAGCTGCTGGGACCTGATATTTACTACGATGAGAATGTCCGGGGTATGGAAGGATTCGAAGGGTTAGGGGCTTTAGGAGAATTGGGGGTTGCCCCAGCTATCGCGGCTGCCTCCGCTGCGGTAGCCGCCATCGCCAAAATATTAAAGGGCGTAGGGAACATATTTGGCGGTGGGGAAAAAGGATCAGAGGATTTTAGCGAGGGCGAAGCGGCTGCCGCAGATAAAGAAATCACGCAGACCCCTGCCGCCACCCCGTCCCCATCATCCTCTCTTACCGTCACAGAGACTTCACCGGGTGATTCCTCTTTACCCGCCGCCTCGCCCTCGCTGAAAGTAGCTGCCAGCAGCTCCGCGGGAGCAAGCTATACGGAAATCCCCAGTAATCCCGGTATCACCACTGTCCAGAACGCCGCGCCTACATCTTCAAGCAATGATGTAAGTACTACGCCACCTGCTCCCGAAGGCTTCTGGCAGAAAAATAAAAAATGGCTGGTGCCTACGATGATCGGGGTCGGTGGTATCGCGGTGATCGCAGTAGGCATGAAGCTCCTGAAGCCTGCCCATCACCAATCGGACCGAAACCTGGAAGGTCTGGCCGGTCCAAAGAAAACGCCTAATAAAAAGAAAGAGAAGAAAACCGCCGTTGCGCTCCTGTAAAGCCCTGCGGTATTATAAACAACCTAAATCATAAACGCTATGGCTAAACAGAACAGTTACGCAAAAAAGGCCGAGCAGAACCACTTCAAAGCAATGGCCGGTCACCTAGAGACTAAGGGCAGCATCAAAAATACCCTGATCGAAACAGGTAAGGACCTGCTGATTGGTGTCATCGGTGGGGGCCTGATCGGCTCTGCCATCGGTAAGCCTTCCCTGGCGATCGGCATCGGGATCACTGGTGTCGGTCACTATATGGGTAGCCGGTTGATGAGCCTCGCCGGTATCGGTATGATGGCTGCTAACGGCTTCCAGAGTAAAACGATCAATGGTCCAGAGGATACAATGGATGGTGTCAAAGACCGGATGGTCGCTTTCAAGGATACTTTTTCTCAAAAGCTCTACCTGGACAAGTTTATGAAGAAAAAAACGGACGCTACGGTAACCGGCCTGGGGGACTTGCAATATTTCAACTATGCCAATGAAGTCGCGGGACTGGCCGCACTAAACAACATGGAGGATCAGATCGCGAGTAGCGCCATGTCTCGATTACCAGCCAGTGACGGCAACATCGGGACGGTAGGAGAAGCCGTGCTCCCGGCAATGGACAGCGTACTGTCTGACGTGTCAGACTATAACTTGTAATATCTCTACCCTATTTACAAACTCTTATAAACGTACCACTATGTTAGGATTAGACGGATTAGCCGCCATCGAAGAATACAACAACCAGGGGGCACTTCTGGGCCTCGACGGACCTGATGGCGACGAGCTGGTTGGAGAGCTACGCCGGATGAACCCGGTGAAGCGCCAGCGGACCATTAACAAATTAGCCAGCACCGGAGCGCCCAGCAAGGGTTCCCGGGCAGAAATGGAAAAGTTCTTCGCCGAACTGCCACCCTCGATCAAAGAAGCCCTTGTAAAGGGTGACTTACGTCTCGCCGATACCATGATCTACTCGATTAAGCCGGTCAACAGCAAGACCATCAAGATGTGGGAGACCCAGGACGACCGGGAAGTGGGCCTCCGTAACATCAGCAATGCCAAGCTCCCCAAGAACCAGGCCCTCCTGGTATCTGGTGTGATCCTGCTGGCAGCAACGGCGGCGGACGGCTCTAAAGACAAGATCATTTCGGCAGACTATAAGGGATTGGAAAACTTTCCGGCCTTACTGAATGGGGAGTTCAACCTGAAATACAACAAAAGACAGATCGTCCCGGAAACCTCCAACTATATCTTCCGGACACAGAATTACAATTATGTACCGCTGGGATATTATAAGTTGTCCAATCCCCGGCTCATCGTGGACGACGTGTTGATCGAGCTGACCATTGAACTAGGCACCACGGATGGTATTCCGAACAATACCTATCTCTATGCCGGACTGCATGGAACCATTACAACCCCTTAGTCCCGTTTTTCTCCAATATCGTAAAGGAGTGTTTGGCATAACCATCGGCGGCAGGTGTCTACCTGCTGCATTTATCCAAAAATTGAACCTATGAGTACTATTGTAAAAAAACGCTTCGATGTCGCCATCTCTTCCGGAGATAAAATATTCTCGCAGTCCTTCGAGCTGGACAAGAATATCACCTTTATCAAAGGCATCCTGCTGACTTCAGACAAAGAAGACCTCTTGTATTACCGCGGCTCCCAAAAGATCGAAGTCAACAAGCAGGAAGTATTCCCGGAAGACTATGAAAGCAAGCTGCTGATGACGGGTATCAATGTTTCCCCGAACGGGCGGTATTACAACACCGGCAACCTGCCGGTCGGCAACGGGATCGTCAGAGTGGAATACAAGGACCGCAACGATACCCGGCTGGCCTTCGAACCTTACCGAATTAGCATTTACCTGGACTGCGAACAAACTGAACTATGAACGGTGATATCCTCATACATCGGGTGGAAATCCACCGGGCCGGGGAGCAACAGTTCTTTCAGCTCAATATCCCCCGCGACGTAACGCAGATCACCGGCATCATTACTGGTGTTCAGCTGATAGACGCGCCGCTGGTGAGTGGTACGGGACAGGTTGGCTTCCTTCAATTGCAGGCTACCGGAAAGGCCAACGATTGCTATAACAGCATCGTGAAGCTGGAACCTATCGCCGCACTCAAAACTGACCTGGGACTGACAGCCTATCAGGCTGGGTTTACAAAACCCAATGCTCTTTTAACCAATGGCCTTTCCCAACGGGGTTTATCCAGCCCGGAAACCATCTGGTTACCGCCGTGTAACTGTTTTTACGGGAACTATAAGGACCTGCTGGGAAAAGACCTGTTTCAGAATGTTCAATACCGGATCAGCATTACGTTTTGGACCACCAAAAGGAAACTATGACCATCGGCCTTGCACAAGAATATTTAAACGGCAGAATGGCAGAACTCGGATATGCTGGCAAGTACTATTTCCGTCTCCGTCACTATGTACTACGGGCAACCGAAGCGATCAACATCGATGCCGATATTCAGTTGTTTTTGCTTATCCAGCCACCGGTTATGATCCGGGTACAAAGCGCCTTCGGCATCTATGACCTGACCGTAGACAACGTGAACGAGCTACAGTACGAGCACCGGGGAAAGATTGAGGTAGAAAATTATGCCAGCTATTTGCAGCACGTCCAATTCATTCAAGTGATCATTAAAACCAATGACTATGCCCTTGATAGAGGAAAAATTTAACCAGCACAAGATCGACAGTCTGAAACGCTATTTGCAGCGGGAGACGGAAAAAAAGCGACCTAAGGATTTTGAGATCATTGTGGACGGCTTCAAGATCGTATCCCGCACGGAGAATATCGAAGAATTTGAAGACTATGAGCAGGAGATCAAGCCCGGCACCCGCAACGTCAGCATCTTGATCTTCGACGGTCCCGGCACCAACCGCAATACCCGCTACTCGTTCATCCTGCAGGGAGAGCCAGCCAGCAGGGGAAGCCAGGTCGTAAATGGTTTGGGGGAAATCGACCAGGTCATCGCCCAAAAGTTGGAAGAACGGGAGCGGGAGCATGAACTCACCCGCATGAAAGGAGAACTAAGCGCCACCAAGAACCAACTGGCCGAAGCAGAGGACTATGCCGATACCCTTCAGAAGAGGATCAAGGACATGGAAGAAAAACGGTATGTGCAGGCCGTATCGCTGGGAGAAGTAGCCAGCGTGGTACTGAAAACGCTGGTAAAGCAACATGCCGCCCGTATTCCTGGAGGCCAGGCCCTGGCGGGTTTGCTTGGGGCTGATATTCCGGAAGATGCTCCCGCTGCGATACTACCCGCCGCGGAAAGTTCTGTCAGCTTCGAAAAGCAACCCATACCCGAACCAATCGATGAACAAACCCGCAACCGGCTGTCTCTTATCAGGCAATTGCAGGAACGGTTTAATGAGCAGCAGATGGTCGCTGTCTTTTCGATCCTGGACTGCCTGGCCGCTGCACCGGAAAAGATCGATCTGATCCTGACACAATTGGGCCTACAGGTAGCGCCCCCTCCCACTGCTGCATAATTCCTATTCCATTATCCTTTAATTCAACCGCTATGAAAGATTACAACTATAACATGCGCATCACGGCCCTGCTGGAAAAAGAGGCCACCGATAAAATGACGGCCCTCACGATCCTGGCTGCCCACCTCAGCGCCAAAGAATTAACCCGGCTGGCCCATATCGTCAAGAACGATCCCATTAAAACGGCGCTGGCCAAAAAATACCTGGGCGTATAGGCCCGTCTGCATCCTCTTTCCTTTCATTTAAAACGGCTTACTGCTCATGCAACAACAAGGCACACTCACCACCAGGGAAAAAATCCAGTACGGGTTAATCGGGCTGATTGTCCTGAGCGGAGCAGTTATCGTTGGCCGCAAGCTGATCCTTCGCTCTGCCGCCAACAACGAAGAGGGGAAGTCCTTCGAAAGCGGTAGCGCAGCAGCCTATGCCAAACAAATCAAAATGGCTTTTGAAAATGACGGATGGTGGGGAACCAATAGCAAGGCATTACGACAAACCATTCGAGATATTGCCAGTAAGCAGCAATTTGTCGAGGTCCTGAATTCGTACAACCGGCTCTACAATCAGTCAATGATGCGGGACATGCAATCAGAATTAAAATCCACAGAATACGATGAAATACTCGCTATCCTGGCCGCGAAACCGGAAAAGACCGGCGGGCCAACTCAACCGGTAGGCTATACGCAGTACTTGTCCTGGGCCAAACGGCTGAATGCAGCCTTCAATATTTATTACGGGATCTTCCCCGGCACCGATGAGGATTCGATTAAGGCGGTGTTTTTGGAAATCCCGTCGCAGACCGCTTATCAGCAGGTAGCCGCCGTATACAAACAAACCTATGGAGCCGATTTAACCACCGAATTAAAGGGTGAACTGGAATTTTGGGAGTACGGTCCCATGATGCAGCTCATCACCAGCAAACCCCAATAATATTTTTTCTATGAAAACAAAGGGTACGACCACCAGGAAAATAAAACCAGCCGCCCGACGCAAGCAGCCCTCTAAAGCTAAGGCGAAGATCATGCTGACAACGCTTGCCGTTGGTGCGGCTGGTATCCTGGGTTATCTCGGCTGGACCTATTACAAAAAACGGAAATCAGCCCGGAGTAGCGCCGATTCAGACCTAAATAGAATCCTGCAACCAGCTACCGCAGTCGCGTCTTATCCAAACACCACTATGCCCCGGACGGATAGTATCGTCTCTCCCGCACCGGAACCGGCTGATACTACCCGTAGCAGCAGTTCTACCAAATCGACCGTGACCTCTGCCGCCAGCATCTTCCCGCTGAAAAAAGGCAGCAAAAATGCTCGGGTGAAAGCCCTGCAGCAGGCTCTTATCGCTAAGTATGGCCCCAGCATCTTACCGAATTTCGGCGCAGACGGGGATTTTGGAACCGAAACCGCCGCTGCCCTGAAAAAGGCTGGCCTACCGGCTTCCATCGATGAAAGTACCTATTACGTAGTCGTCCAGGTAAGCAGCACAGATAAGGCCGCCCTTTCCAGTAAGCTATTAACAGCGGCTGCCCGCGGGGATTTCTCTGGTACAATGACTCTTTTGCGGCAGATGACCACCAAAGAAGATTACCGGCAGGTTAGCGACCTATTTTCTCAGCAAAGGCTCCGGGGAGTGAAACAAACCTTGGTCACCGGCCTGCTGGACTCCTTTGCCAGCGAAAGCCAGAAACAGCAAATCCGCTACGAGTTCATCCGCATGGGCCTAAAGTATGACGGCAGCAAATGGTCGCTGGATGGTTTCGACGGTAGGCCGTTAGTCACCATCGAACCGACGAATGTCTGGATCAACGCTACGGAGAGTGTGAATGTCCCGGCGATGATGGTCCTGGGAGCCGAAGTATCGCGCAAACTGGATTATACCCTCTTTGAGAACAACAACCGCTATTTTCTCGTGGCGACCAAATCCATCAAATACCTGTAGCCATATTCTTTCATTAAACCGACACACCCATGAAAACCCAGGACTTTTTAATCCCTTTTATTGTTGTCCATATTATCCCCGCAGCTGAGTGGGACCGGCTCTCCTACCGACGGAAAAAGGAATACCATCACCTCATTACTTCAATGGGAAAGAAAGTCCCTCTGAAACCGTTGCAGCCCCCCATTGCCTGTATTGAAGTAGCTTTTATCGGCGGTGAACGGAACGCCAGGGAATGCGGGACCCTTTATACACTCTTGCAAGACTTGTGGGCAACGCATCCGAAGGCGGAAATCCTCTATGCCGATGAACTGACCGAACGCGCAGGTCCAGGTCCGATAGTAACCATTGCCCGAAGTCTGATTCAAAACTTGCCCGGCTGGATACAGCGAGTGCTACCCCGCTGGAATACTTTATTTACCCTCCGTTCGCTCTTACCGGTTATTTACTAATACAATCACCTTTATGGAAACAATCTTACAGCAGGCCCTCGCAGAGCGGGGGTACAAGATCGCTACACGTCCTTTCGAACTAAACATTATCGGCATCCGGGCCAACACCAGCATCCCGAATATCTTTAATGACAGCCTGAATGTGCTCTTCACCGATAGCTCCGGCAAGGCCACGGCCTATACCTGGATGGCGACCACCGATCCTGGCACCTACTGGCTGCAAAACCCGCTGAATGAATACGGCACCGCAATTCTGAAGCCGGGCCAGTATCACGGCAGTCACGCTCTTGGAATGCACCGGGGAGCCTATCTCGCCCTGGTGCAAGTCAACCCGGTAACCGTCGTCCGGGACTTCAACAGGGACGGCAAGGCGGACTACAATACCGGTCGGCAGGAAAACGGACTCTTCGGTATCAATATACACCGCGCTCAGGTGAGCGGCTTGACAAAAACCATCGACCGATATTCCGCCGGGTGCCAGGTCTTCGCCAATGCCGATGATTTCGCCACCTTCCTACAGCTGGCCGAAAGACATAAGAATATTTACGGCAATAGCTTCACCTATACCCTTCTGTCCGGCCTGCCGGATGGCAGTGTCCCGGCTTTTGATAGTACCGGCCAGTTCATCACAAAAAAAAAGTAATCATCAGCCTGATCGGGCTGCTGGTAGCGGCAGGTTTATCCCTGCTCACCTACCGGGTCATTAAAAAAAATACGTCCTGATGAAAAGTCTAAAACCCTTTCTGCAACAGCTACTAAAAGACAAGAACGGCAGCTATAGCCTGCGGGAGCTGGTCATAGCGATACTGCTCCTGGTCCTGGTTGCCAGCTGGATCGGACAGCAATTTTTCGGGAAGGCAGTCCCTGAAAGCATGTTTTTCACCTTTGCCAGCCTTATTGCAGCCGGCACCTTCGGGTACAGCTTTGAAAAGAAGGTCATTGACCCGAACGCCGGTACTAAAGCGCCTGAAGCATGAACATCTTCTAACCCGACTAAATCCGACAATATGAAACCTACTAAAAGACGGCTCTTTTTCACTTTCCTCCTTGGCATCATCGTAGGCTTTTGCCTCTGGTTACTTTTATTTGGTCACCGACCTCGCCCTATCGGGGTGACGGTGACAGAGGATCCCGGCTATGCACGGGCAAAATTGGCCGAATCAGAACATCACTATCAAGTCCGGATAGATTCGTTGGATCAGGTAAACAGCAACCTGCAACTAACGGTAAACAAAACACAGGCGGCCCTCGGACAGGCCAAAAAACAAAACCGTTCCCTGCAGGGGACCATTAAAGACCTGCTGACGGTTCACTATACGGTCACTGATACGGTTACTCAACTATCCAACTGCGACAGCCTGGCCGTCGCTGTCGATTATTTGCTGGCGCAGACCGCTACAAAAGATAGCCTATCTGAAAATCTGACAACTAACCTTCAGGAACAGGTTGCCGTCCGAGACAGCATGATCAATCTACAGCAAACACAGTACGACAGCCTGCAGACATCCTATCAAAAGGCATTGGTGCAGCAGGAAACACTCATCCAGGAGAATACAGCGCAAAAAAAGGTCATCCGGAAACAAAAACGGGGGAAAGGACTATTGACTGTTGTTTTAACGGTGGTCGCAGGACTGTTCGCCTATCAAACGATCAAATAAGCCCCACCTACTATGAACCGCACAGAAAGCAGGGAAAGAACCGTCATTGCAACCACCACCCTCCTGAGTTCGCTGGCCTTCTATTGGTACGCGAAAGCCAAAGGCAAATCAGAAGTACCCTATGTGATGATGGGAGGATTCATCGGCGCTCTCCTGGCAGAGCTGGCCCTGCTGGAAATGCATAAAAATTCACAACCATGAGTGTTCAGTTATATAGCTACGGGGCTTGTGTCCGGCTGGTAACGGATAACAGCGTCCTGATGCTGGCTAAATCACAAGTAAAGCGGATCGAAGTCGTCCGGCAGGATACGGTAAAAATCAGCCTGGGAGATGGCACCCTCAATGAAATTCTAATCAAGGTAGCCGACGTTACCCAACCCGCTGGATTAGTAGACGTAGCCGACCTCCGGGATGCCATCACGCACTTGTTGGACAAAGCCAATCTGTATGAAGAGGAAGCGCTGATTAACCAACAGGCGTTGCTCACCCAGCTATCAGAAATCAAACAGTTGTTCAACCTTTGGTACGGCGCACAGCAGCTCGAACTCAACTTTGAACAGCTACAGGTTAATGCCTTGGTAGCTATTGGCAATCGGCTGCTGGAATCCAAAGAGAACGATGAACGGTTGATCAGTCATATACAGGATCAGACCACCGAATTGAAAGGGCAATCCTTGCAGCTACAGGGAATGGACCTACTCCTGGCCGCCATCAAATCCACCGCTGATAATTCCCTGAATAAGCAGGAAATACTAACCGGAACGGCAGCAGATATTAAGGTAACGACAGGGTTGATCCAAACCGGAATAACTACCGGTCTAAATGAGCAAAAGGCGCAGTCTGATCTTCTTACAGCTGGGAATGCTTTATTGACCACTATAAAATCGGTTATGGATAGCGTCCTCACGAAACAAGACGCGCAAACGGTTGCCCTGACTGATATTAAAACGACAGTCGGTTTGGTTCAGGGTATCCTCGGCGACACGCTAAGGGAATTAAAGACCCAAACCGGAAAGATCACTTCCACTGACCAAACGTTGTGCGATATCAAGGCCCAAAACACTGTTTCCCAGGGTAAGCAGGATGCCATCATCCAGCTAATGAACGATATCAAGGTTTTGTTGAAGAAATAGCCCACCAATCAGTTCCGGCATTAACTACCGGAACTGATTATTTTCAATCTCCGCGAATATGCTGGATAAACAACAAAAGGGATTTGTTAATTGGATCATGTCTACCCTCTCTGCCGGAGAAGAGCAGAACAAACGAAGTGTAGAAAAGAAGGCGGCAACCTACGGTCTTACAGACAAGATCTTGATAAAAGAGTTAACAGAGCTAGCGATCGTCAATTGCGCCCGGCAAATAGCGCACCGGTCCACGTCCTTTCTTCAGAAATTCGAACAGATCGTCATCCTTTATCACCGGCAGGTCAACTTATCACATCGGACAAGCCAGTCTATCCTGCTTCAACAATATTCCACCCCCGCCCCTATTGCTTATTTGGCTGGCGTGTTTTGCGGCCTCGACTCATTACAATTCACTGGTGGATTTGGTTTCGAACCGTCTGCAGGTAATGGCTTACTCACCATTGCCGCTCAACCTGGAAGAGTTTTCGTTAACGAAATCGACGTTACCCGGAATAAGAATCTTCAAGCTCAAAATTATGCTTCTGTAAGTCAGAAAGATGCCTCCCTGCCATTCAAAGGATATGAAAAGCGATTTCAGGCCGTCATCACTAACCCACCTTTTGGTCGCCTAACCCTACCTATCTATGTGGACGGATATAAGATCACTACCCTGGAACAGTTAATGGCGCTTCGGGCGCTGGATACTATGACAGATGGCGGCAAAGCAGCCATTATTATCGGAGGTCATACGCGATGGGACGAACGGGGGCGAATTCAAGCGGGCATGAATCGTATTTTCTTCAACTATTTGTATAGTCGTTACAATGTAATAGATGTTATCAATATTGACGGGAAAACCTTGTATTCTCGACAAGGAACGGGTGTCAATGTTCGATTGATATTGATCAGTGGCAGGAAGGGGATTCCGAAAGGGGTTGCTCCCTTATATGACAAGACCCACGATATAGTCGTGAACAGATTTGATCAACTTTTTAATAGGGTTATGAACGCTATGAGACAAAGCATGAAAGATCGTTTATCTTCCCTGGAGTTAAAAGCCAAGCAGCTAAAAGCCCTTTTGCAAGACAGCGGTCTGGGTGAAACCCTGGAAGCTCCCTATCAACCGGCTTCGAATGCCTGCATCGTGCTGGATACCCAGGTCCCGGACAGCATGGCTTTTGAAACACAGAGCGCCATCGACCGCATTCGCCAGGAAGTCGGCGGAGACATGGATAATTTTGTTCGGCACCGCCTGGGTTATCCCACGAAAGCCGCTTTATGCCGGGCCTTAGCTGCCGAGCAGATCGATGCAGTAGGAGTGGCCATCTATAATATTGAAGCCCGTAACCAGGGTATGATCATTGGGGACCAAACAGGCATTGGCAAAGGCCGGGTTGCTGCTGCTATAATCCGTTATGGTACGGCGCAGGGATTAAAACCCGTTTTCCTGACAGAAAAAGCCAACCTGTTCAGCGACATCTACCGTGACCTGTCTGCCATCGGCAGTGGACATTTACGGCCTTTTATCGTCAATGCGCGGGAAAGCAAAACGGATATAAAGGATGAGGACGGGAACGTGGTTTACCAGGCACTGCCCATTGCCCAACAACAAGAGGTTTTTAACAGCCGGGTATTGCCAGCAGGTTATGATTTTATTGTAGCCACATATAGCCAATTCAATAGCCCGGACAAAAAACCAGAGAAGCCTGGCTTTTTGCTGGAAATTGCCCAGGACAACATTTTTATCCTGGACGAAGCTCATAATAGTAGCGGTTCTTCCAATACCGGCTCCTTTTTGCAAGGTGTGGTATCCGGTACGCGAGGCATCGCCTTTCTGAGCGCCACCTTTGCCAAACGTCCCGACAACATGCCGATCTATGCCATGAAAACCGCCATTTCCGACTGTACGATGAGCAAGGACGAATTGGTAGACGCCATCACCCGCGGCGGGGTAGCTTTACAGGAAGTGTTAAGCGCCCAACTGGTAGCAGAAGGTCAAATGCTGCGCCGGGAACGCAGCTTTGAGGGCGTAGAGGTCAATTACATTTCCCTGGACGATAAAGCAGAGGAACACCGGGCTATTGCGGACAATATCACGGAGATACTACGGGATATTATTTCTTTTCAGGCGAAATTTATAGACAAGGTAGTGAACCAACTGGACAAGATTGCCGCCGCAGAGGGTAAGGAAGCAGAATTGCGCAAGGGTACATCCCAGGCAGGGGTAGACAACCAGCCTTACTTCAGCAAGATATTCATGGTCATCAATCAAATGCTTTTCTCCCTCAAAGCAGCATCGGTAGCACAGAGGGCTATTCTACGATTAAAGGAAGGGAAAAAACCCGTCATCGCCTTTGCGTCCACGATGGGCAGTTTCATAGAGACGCTGGAAAATGAAACCGGTATGCCGGTAGGTGACGGCGATACCATCAAAGCCGATTTTTCCGAAGTTCTGATTCGCGGCCTGGAAGGAGTGCTCCGATATACAGAAAAAGACGTTACAGGCCAATCCGTTTACAAAAAGTTTGCCCTGAGTGACCTGGCCCCCGAAGCCGTGAATGTTTATTCCGAGATAGCGGATCGCATACAACGGGTGGCAACAGGGATCACCATTTCTCCTATCGATGTCATTGTTAAGATCATCAAAGAGGCCGGATATAGCGTGGCGGAAGTGACCGGGCGGAAATATGAGCTGCAACTTAATTTGGATACCGGCATGGGCCTGGTTCTATCGCGTAAAAAGCTCAACACCAATGATGCATTCCGACAATTTAACAACAATGAGGTCGATGTGCTGATGATTAACCAATCCGGCAGTACAGGTGCATCGGCCCATGCCATTCCTACGGCCAAAGTACCGGTGGAGCGGGTAAGACAAAGGGTGATGATCGTATTACAGGCAGAACTGGACATTAATACGGAAGTGCAGAAGCGAGGCCGGATCAATCGTACCGGCCAGTTGCTGAAACCGATCTATGATTACGTTACTTCCGCGATCCCGGCTGAAAAGCGGTTGATGATGATGTTGCAGAAAAAGTTGAAAAGCCTGGATGCAAATACGACTTCCAATCAAAAGCAGTCTACCAAGATATTGGATGTACCCGACTTCCTGAATAAATATGGCGACAAGCTGGTGAAGGAATATCTCCAGGAAAACCCCATAATCAATGGATTGCTGGATGACCCGCTCCACATCGAGGAATCATCGGGAGATAGCGGAGGGGATTCTTCTTTTTCCGAAGACGCTGCCCACAAGGTCAGCGGGCGGGTAGCCGTCCTATCCACTCAAATGCAGCAGGACTTCTATAATGAGATTGGTCAGCGGTACAATGATTACGTAGAATACCTGCAACAGATCGGTGAATATGACCTGGAAGTGGAAGCCATGAACCTGCAGGCTGAAACGTTTCGTTCCCAGGTGGTGAAAATGGGCAACGGCAGTGACAGCTCCTTTGGAAACGATAGTATCCTGGAAAAGGTGCTGGCCAATGTGCTCAAAAAGCCGTTTACCGCAGCAGAATTGGACAATTTGCTGACAGATGCCCTGCAGGGAAAGCAACCCGAGGACTTGACGAGGGAGCTAAAGGCAGGTTTTGAAGCGTTTAGCCAGCAGAAGCTACTAATAGAACAGGAGGAAGAAGCAGTCCGATATGATCAGTTAATAAAAGACCTTCCTCAGGAAAAGAAAATCAGGAAACTGGAAAATGACCGGTCTCAATGGTTGGCAGCCATCAATGATCGGGAGAAAGAATTGCTGATTGCCCGTCAGAAGAAAATGGAGCTATTGCAAAGCAGGGCTGAAAACAATAAAAGCTATCTGCTGAGACTTTTTACATTCTTCTTCCCTGGCCGGGCCGTTAATTATCCGGTAGAAACGTTTAGCGGCGGCAACGAAACGGCGCCTGCAATTTTTATTGGGTACTTGATTGACCTGAAAAAGAAAAACCCTTATGTACCCTCCCAGATCAAGCTCCGCTTTGCTATCGCTAATAGCAGCAAATACCTGGCTATCCCGGCGTCTTATTCCATCGATCTAATGGCCATTGTCGGCTCCAGTGCAGACAGGGACCAACCGTCGAGCAAAGCAGTCCTGTTGGAAGAGTGGGAAGTCTATCTCAAAGAAACCAACGTAGACCGGAAAATCCGCCATATCATAACCGGCAACCTCCTGCAAGCCTTCTCTGATTTTAAGGGTAAACTGGTCAGCTATACCACGATAGATGGGCAGGTAAAAAAGGGCATTCTCCTGCCGGAGTACTGGGACCCGGGTGAACAGGTGGCAGACAATGTAACTGTCCCGATCATCAAAGCATTACCCCTTATACGATCATTGGTACAAAATAGCCATATTATGACCAATAACGGGCTTTCCTTCTTCAAACATGGCCAGCAGTTTAAGATCGTGGTAGGCGGCAGTCGGGTTAAAGGCGGAGATATCTATCTGGACCAAGACCTGTTGACGTTGGTGGAAGGAGGCAATTTCCAGAAAACGTCTGACAAAATGGTCGCGCAGCTGGATGAAAGGAATATCACTGCCTTTGTCCAGGTATTACAAAACAATCATGGGTTGTCCATGACAGTCAACAGCACCCAGTTTCGGCAGATCGAGAAACAAGCCGGGCCAGCTCCTTCCCGGAAATCCATCGAATTACCTCCACCTGCCCCGCCGGAACAGGAAGCACCAACCAAAGTAGTCCAGATGGACAAACTACGGCGCCTGGAATTGGAAGCCCGGGCACTCAAACTAAAACTTCAATTACTGGCCGCTTAAAAGAAAATATATGTTTACACCCGCCAATTATTTTGAGAAGATTCGGGGAATTGATTTTGAGGGTTTGCCCGAAACCCTCCGGCAAGGCCATGCTTTTATCCAGGACCTTACCGACAACGGTGTTAATTGGGAGAGCTATTATGAAAGTGATTCTATAAAAGAAACGGTAGATATTTATTTCACCTCTTTGCAAAAACAATTGGACGGTAACCAGAGTAAGCCTAAAGGAGCTGCACCCAGAGGCAAAAAGATCAACATAACGGAGAAAAAGGAACCTACAGCCAAGCTATTTATTGAGGAAGGGATCAAACAGCAGGGTAACACAACCAAAAATAACGACACGGCAACTACTGACCTACCTGATCCCCGGGAAACGTCACCGGCAGCGCCGTCCGATCCTAAGAAGGTACGTATTGAAACAACAGAAGCAAAGCCGGTCGAACGGGTGGAAGAAGAGTTGAAGTTTATCAAGCGATATGTCCTGCTGCATGGAAAGCAAAAGACCAGGGAGCAAGTACTTAATTTCATCAATGCCTTGCAAAAGGCCATACTGGAAAAGCGTATCCGGAAGACCTCTGCTTATAGGGAGCAGGTACAGTACATCCAGGACAGCCTAATCAAACTATACAATAAGATGGGAGATACCATTGAACTTAAAATTCGAGATACCATCCTAACCGAAATGCTTCAGATTGCGGGTTCAGTAAAGGTGCGGCTAACGATTGCCTACCTTAAACGCTATATCGGGATGCAAGGCAAACACATCACCAAGGAGAAGGCTGAAAAGCTCTTAACCCTGATCACCGGGGCATTGGACAAGGAGAAGATAGCGGCTGGCGACCCTTATATGGAGAAATTGAAGCGGATCCTGAGTTCACTACGAGCTTATGTAAAGAATGCTGAAAAACAAGATACCCTGCATATCCATGAAGCCACGTTGAATGGCATCCAAAAGGCGCTGGATGGCTGCGGTTGTGGGAAGGCCGAACCTAGCCTGCAGGGAGCTCACCCGCCAGATAAACGGCCTGGCCAATCAGCAGATGATCCGGTGATGAACAGCATGGATTTCGCCAATATGAAATTTGACACCCTGGGCTTTACTGGTAAATGGCTGGAATTGATCGGAGACCCGTCCGGTAATTTTTCTGCCATGATCTTTGGCAAGCCCAAAATGGGCAAATCCTACTTATCTGTCGCTTTTGCCGGTTACCTCGCCCGGAATTTCGGCAGAGTGCTATATGTCGCCAAGGAAGAGGGGCTTGATCTTACCCTGCAGGAAAAACTAAATCACAAGAATGTTCAGCACATCAACCTGTTTGTTACAAGTTCCCTACCGGAAGACCTGAATAAGTTTGCCTTTATTTTTCTGGACAGTGTTAACAGTTTGGGCCTGATGCCAGATCATTTGCGGCAACTGAAAGAGCATTACCCTGAAAAATCATTTATCTGCATCTTCCAATCCACCAAACAGGGATCATTCCGGGGGGAGAACAGCTTTCAGCATGACGTGGATGTCGTGATCGAAGTCCCGGAAAAAGGTAAAGCCGTCCAAATGGGCAGGTTTAACCAGGGTGGTCAAATGGAAATATTCGATCAGCCCAATACTGATTAAGAATTTACGTCCACCTTAGAAATACCAGTAAAAATCAAACAAATTTATTAAATCCTCTACTATGATAAAGCGCGACGAATTAATTGCGATGCGGGCGATCGCTATATGTTTCAAGCCATTTTTAAAACCGGAAGAAGCTTTAATTTATTGCAATTTGGGCCGGACTCAGTTTGCTAAGAAATGTGAGGAATTCAGCGTCTACAAAAATAGTGGCGGATATTACAAAAGGGAGGAAATTGATATGATGCTGTCCGGAGAATCATTGATACCAACAATCCCTGATTTAAAGTTCAAGAAAAAATGATTCAGCTCTTTGGCTGACGAACGACATATAAATATTTTTCACTATTGGAAAAAGGCTTTATCTTGTACCTAGGATAAGGTTTAATGGTTATGGTATTTGATTAGTGCAGCTCCGCTTTGCGGGGCTTTTTATTTAAAAAGCCGAAGAATATTTTTTCACTTTTCTTCAATTAAGGTGTAAGGATTAGCCATCCAGCATAAACAGCCTGGAGCATCTATCATGCAATGCCCGTATGAGCTTGCATCTCATAATAAAATTTAACCTAAATTAGCGATTTCCTAAAAAGATTTCAAGTGTTATAAAAAATGAATATGAAAACGGATGACATTAAATCTATAATACCAATAGACAAAGTATATACTGATGCTTTGAGTCCAGCACTAAAACAAATTGGCCAGGCTATTGAAAGTGTTGCTAAGACATCTAGATTTTTACTCGCTCCAATCGATTTTCTAGCTGCACAGCATGACAGATGGCAAAGGCATTTAGTCAAAGTGGCGAGTAAGGTTGAGTCGGAGAATTTAATTGAAGGACACCCCCAAATTGTAATTCCAACACTGGAAGGACTAAGCCTTACTGGCGAAAATACGCTACTGAGCGAATTCTTCATTAATCTATTGGCTAATTCTATTGATAAGACTAAGCAAGATTTTGCACATCCCGCCTTTCCAAATATCATCAAACAATTAAGCCACGACGAAGCTGTTATTCTATTTTACCTGAAAAAGAAAAATTACAAATTTAAAAATCAATCAGATTGGATTGAAGAAAAAAGAATATTTACCAGTCAAAGCACGATAACCGAAGAATTTCCAATGGAAAAATTAAATTTTCCGAAGCATATTTTATTATACATGAACCATTTAGCCAGTTTAAATCTTGCCGGAACATTTGAATACAAGAATCAAGAAGTAATTAAAGACCCTTCTACACAAAAACAAACGGGAGTTTATATTAATTATGAAAGGACTCTAATAGAATTCGGAGAATTATTTGCAATGGCTTGCGTTCCAGAGAAATTTGAAGAATTATAAAATCAAAAACAAGTATGATCTACAGGTAAATACATTATTTGTTTAAATATAATTAAAATCCTAAGTTGAATAGATAATTTACACCATCTTCATTCCTCTATAAAGAGTTTTATTAGTGAAGTGGGCCAAATCCTTAGGGATTGGCTGAACCTAAAATTTGGACTGTCAAATATCTACAACCTAAATAAATTCATAGTTAATGTCAATCAGCCGGCCATATGTTAGAAATTGTAGAATGTTTCTTGATGGCACCTATTCTCGCTCCGGCACATGGATGTATATACAGCATCCTGCATACGCAAAGTCTCCCGAGCAGTATATTAGAGCATTTAAAATAATTCTCAAAGATTTGCAAAAAGTCTTTGATTACGTCGAACCGGCTGATATAAATTTAAAAGCCTATTCTTTTAGAATACATGAACTGCTAATGAGGGTATGCATTGAAGTTGAAGCCAATTTTAAAGCTATCCTTCTGGAAAATGAGTATCAAAAAGATGAGGTTTTATTAGAAATGAAAGATTATAAAAAAATAGAAAAAACCCATAGATTATCCTCTTATCAAGTAAAAATTCCTCACTGGTACGGAACAAAGTCAATAAGAACACCTTTCCGTACTTGGTCTCGACCAGAAATGTTTAGCCCTGCCTGGTATCAAGCATATAATAAGACTAAGCACAATCGGCACGAACATTTTCATTATGCAAATTTCGAGAATTTGATTGATGCAACTTGCGGGCTAGTAGTACTTCTTTCCTCCCAATTCTTAACCGAAGAATTCTCATCGGAAGGTGAACTTATATCAATTGGAAATCCGGCAATTGATGGAATGGAATCAGCTATAGGAAAATATTTTAAAATCAAATTCCCAGACGATTGGCCTAACGAAGAAAGATATGATTTTGCGTATAAGGATTGGCAAGTTATGGCTATAGAACAAGATCCGTTTCAAAAAATTGATTATATGCAAATTACAATTTAAATATCCTCGGGTAGGCTAAGATTCTTCTGAACGTTCGCAATTGACAGACTTTAAAAGGAAGCCTTTCCCCATGCCTTAGAGGTGTATTTTATATAATTTAATCCTGGCTGAAAAGCAGCAGGGGTCGATACTATTAGTTTCCATTAGTCAAAAATTGAGCCTGATAATAGTTAAAAATGTCACCTTCGCCGAACGAAACCTGGAAATATTTATTAATTGCCATCCGGTAGATTATTGCCTTACTAGGGCCTGTTAAAGAGTGCCTATTCTTTAAATAATTGTTGATTACCTGAAAGCAATAATCCGCCAATAAATGACCATACATAAATTTCTTAGTTGAGAGCGAATGCCTTTTCCCAAAAGTATATAGTGTATTTCTATTCAATCCCCTTTCAACTAGCTTTTGTTTGATTTGTTCACTTTTAATCGTGGGCAGGTCTTTGGGGATGCAATCGACACAAAACATATGTCCAGATCCTCTTGGAAAAAATGAACCAGTTTTTGTAAATAGATACCCGTCTGCATAAACAGCCATTCTCATTTTTTTGAGAAATCGATTAAAATTAATTTCTATATCATCATTTTCGATTTCAACTGCTGTAAGTCCTTCTATTACGGCTTTAATAACGACATCATTCCAACAATCATTCTCCCAACTGTAGCCATAAGTATAAAAGACATGAGAGTGTTTAATTCGCTGTTCAAGTATTTCATCGAACTCGTTATCCATAGCCACCATAACTGTATTCAGTTTACCAGTAACAATATCAACAGCAATCTCTTTTATAGTGGTCTTAGAGCCTATGGATTTAAACTTAATTTTTGTTTCAGACTTGAATCGATTAAAAATATTTTTCCAAAACAACACATCTTCAGTTTCAGAATGAAAGTTTCCATCATAAACCTCAATCTTTGAAAACGACTTGGGTCCTCCTTCTAAAAAAACTATCACATCTACATTGTGAAATAAATGCTGATTATTCAATCCACTAGCAGTTCTTTTCATCTGATTGCCTCCTCGACTTTAATTACGGAATCTCTATACTCCCCTACAATATCAGGAGAATGCGTAGCAAAGATTATTTGGGAATTTGGGTTTAAGCTTTTTAAACTAACGACAAGTTTCTCCTGCCATTCAACATGCAGCGAAAGCTCCGGCTCATCCGCAATGTAAATATGAACATTCTCTTCCTGCAATAAACTCTGACCCAAAATGATTAACAATTGCTTTTCTCCGGAAGACAAAATGGTTAAAGGAAAAGTCTTTCCACTTTGAGTTTTAACTATTAATTCATTTTTTTCACTAATTATAATTTCCTTTCGTTGCAAAAGACTATTAATTACCGTCAAAAATGTCACTTTTGATTTGTTGATCTTCTTTTGCATTTCGATGACTTTATTCCATTCCTGAACTATGGAGTGAATTTTTCTAATGCCAATCAAGTAAACTAGGTCAGTTAGCATTAAGCCCTTTTTGTTATCTATTTTTGACAAAGAATCGTTAACTGACTTAAAATAATTATCCAATTTTGTATTAACTGCTCTTTCGTTGAGTTTGAAATACATAAATATTTCTTTTAAGGCAGCCTTTTCTTTTTCTGCATCAATATTTTTTTCAAAAGCAAAAGTTTCGTCTTGGCTTACGTCAATTAAAGATTCAAAAATATATTTTTGAAATTTCTCTGTTTCAATGGTATATCTTCTATTTAACTGTGAAAAATATTTTACAATGTCTATTTGTAGCTCTTCAATTTTTTGATCTATGGAAGATTCAAAACTTCTTTCTTCTCTGCGCTTGGATACGGCAGAGGTCCTGTGAATTGAAAGCCAACTTACATTTATTAGTTCCTGGAGGGCTATATTAACATCTCTTTCTTGCTGTTTACTCTGTATATTGTTTCTATAAAATTGATACTCATATTCGTATTTCATTCTTATTAATGATTCTTCTTCTAATTGATCTAAACTATATTTTTTAAAATCTGAATCTTGATACCTTTTTATTTTGAAAATAATATTTGGATACGGAGAATTAGTTTTTTCTGTTTTTTCGACTACAATAGAAGCCGTCTTCTTATTTTTTGCATCCACTATTTGAGGCTTGAGATCGATTTGCAATTTTTCAAAAGAAAATCTGTCTAACGTAGCGAAATCAGCTTTCAAAGTCGCTGCAATTAAATTAATGACTGTAGTCTTCCCAGAACCATTTACTCCAATTAAAAAGTTAACGTCGGGTTTGAATTTCAGGTTAACTTCTTTATCCCCCCAGAACTTGCTAATAACCACTTTCTCAATCTTGTTCATTAGAACTCCTTTTATTATTAATGTTTATATTAATCTTTAATCTGTCATGTAAATATATACGTAAACAATTTGAGGCCAGCACCTATTTGACAAAATAGTAATATTTAATGAAAATGATGCAATTTTACTAGAATTAGCTCCATTAAAAATACCGTTAAATCTTTTTGCAATCTCATCCCTTTTCTTTATTGTTGAGGGCTAACGGTTACTTCAAACGAAATCATAAATAGTTTTGTAATGGCAAAACGTCAAACTGATTTTTTAAAGAGTGTTAAACAAACAATGGCTTCAAGAGTAGGTTGGCGCTGTTCTTTTCCTGGATGTAGAATGATTACAATAGGCCCTTCTATGGACAAAACGAATAAATTCATCATTTTAGGTGACGCCGCTCATATTTATGCGGCATCATCAAATGGTCCGAGGGCCAATCTTACAATGACTATCTCCGATCTAAGCTCCATTGATAATGGTATCTGGCTTTGCAAACAACATGCACGAATGATTGATCTTGATCCTGGAAAATACTCGGCCGAAACCCTGCATGACTGGAAATTAACCGCCGAAGCCGAAACTTATCGACTCATGAAGGAATTGAGAAGGGAAAACGTACCCAATAAGGAAACTTTGATAGCAATAACGAACAAAATCCTTTTTTATGGAGTTTGGGCGGCGGTGAATGATAAAGACGATTTGTGGACATTTCGAGTGGGTCAATTTTTAGAGGGGGATGCCAACGAATTGCAAAAACTTTATATATCATATACCAAACTGCCAGATTGGGAAAAGTTTTTGGCTATTGAATCACAGGGTGAGGGTCGTCCCCTGCCAAGATTTCTATTTGAAATTGACAAAGAGGGACAGTTAGATGTCAAATGCCAAGTAGGGCCAAAGGCTGATAGAAGGAATCCTCACAGTTTTGGATTCGATATTGCCTACGATTTCGAATCCCAAGATCTCAAAATTGAAAATGGAGGCTTTACCGGAGTATATGGCATTGACACAGCTATACAGAATCTACAGGTCATTCTAAGTTCACCGCCAGGCGAATTTGCTGACGGTTCATCGATAGGCTCACATTTTTCTCGTTATTGTTGGCAGTATGCGGACAATCTTTCTTTATTGCGAAGCCTGATCAAGATCGAAATTATTCGGCTCATGGAAGTAAAATACAGTAGGGATTCGGAAGGCACTGAATTCGATTTCATTAATCGCATACTCAACTTAGACATTTTGAGCTTGAACCTTGAACAACGACAAGCCAGGATAAGTTTAGAACTGGAGCTCGGGAACCTTGAGCATTGGATGGGTGAGATAGTAATTCCAATACGTTAAAAATAGCTTTAGCTAAGTTTCTTCCCTGAGTGCTAAACTGGAAATTTCGGTAGTGTATCAGTTTGAATTTTTGGTGCCTATTTCTTAGTCTTGGCCCCACCTTGCTTCTGCTGCCTTTTTGGCTATTTCTGACCGTTTTTTGGGGGTAATTTGGCTGCTCGGGCCTTTCCACCTTTCAACCCGCCCAAGCGTCCCAACGATACAGTGGCAGGGTTGTTTGTGTAATCCATCTTTGTATCCGGATGTAGTCGGTAAATAGAAGTGCAGAGTTTTTCGTAACGAGGAGTACAATGGTTTCGGCAACAACCAGTACATAGTTTTCGGTAACAAGGAATACAGAGGTAACAAATTTAATGGACGGATTCAGAGTGGTCAAAAATTGTTTTCCGATTTTCCAGCCGGTAGCTCTTCCCGTTCAGGCTGATCACTTCACATTGGAACAGTAATCGATCTAGCAGGGCGGTTGCCAGGACCTCGTCATCCAGCATTTGAGCCCATTCGGCCGGCTTTTTATTGGTGGTGATAATGAACGAGGTTTTTTCATACAGCTGATTGATAAAATTAAACAGGCCTACAGCATCCTTTTTCTCCACCGGGAAGAGCATAATATCATCGATCACAATCAGATGGGCGCTGGATAGTCGTTTGTATTCGGCTTTGGCAGTAGCGGTCATGGACCTCATTTTGAGGGTGTTCAGCAGGCTGTCCATGGTTCGGAAGTAGGCCTTGTAGCCCTTTTTGACGGCTTCCGCGCAAAGGCCGGCAGAGATGAAGGTTTTGCCCGTACCGGAAGGTCCCATCAGAATGATGTTATAGATCTGATCCATCCAGTGCAACTCCTGCAGTTGGTGTAGACGAGCGATAGGAAGGCCGTTACTGACGCTGTGATCGTATGTTGTCAGATCGCAGTATTTGGGTAGGCCAGCCTGTTTGATCCGTTTTGTGATGTCCTTCTGCTGTCGGTAATCGGCTTCCGACCGCAGGAAGCGGACGGTGTAATCCAGGTAGCCTAATGCCTGGGTCTCGGCCTCGATGATCAGTTCATCGATCATCTTGTTTACGCCGCTCATGTTAAACTGTTGGCAATACTGCCGGATCATTTGTTTTTGTTCCATTGTTGTGATTTGATTTGAAGAAGTAGGTTAAAAATGAGTGTAGTCCCGGATAGAGCTGGTAGCCGGCTGGATCAAGGCCTCGTTGGGCAGCTGCCGGCTTAACGGGTTCAGCCGTAATGCGGCTAACAGCTGCTCTTCATTCTCCTGCATTTGCTGGCCGTGATAATGTGCCACCACAGCTTTAAAATCAGCCGCTCCGGCGATCCGCTGCTGGCAACAATACTGCAGCGCCTGGTCCAGGATAGAAGAAGGATAGTTTTCTGTCGTGTCCAGCAGGATCAGCAGTTGATCCCGTATATAACGGGGTTTGTCCGACCGGATGGCTCCGATCAGCTGTCGCCCCTTTTCCGGTTCGGTGAACCTGGCGCAGAACAGCTCCTCTAATTCTCTGATGGCAGGGCTAGTCGCCCGGCGGTGATGATTATTGATGATCTTTTCTCCCCGGCCACTGCTAATCAGGTGGCGGCACACTTCTGTATGCTCCTGGTTATAGAGTATAATCCAGACACCCTGTTTTTCTAACAAGACCTGGCTGTCTCTTCCCCTGTAGGTGCCTGCCGGAAGAGAATAGAAATTACCCTTATAGGAGAAGCTGTTATCCTTCCGGACGGCATATTTAATCCTATCTGCCCGTTGGATCACCAGCCCGTGGAACGCCCTGAGGAAGGGCTTTTCAATCTCCCATTCCTGCTGCGGAACCTTTTTGGTAGTGTTATGGGTAAGGTGGTTCGCGGTCCTTGCCAACCAGGCCACCGCTTCGGCGTTCAGCAGGTCAATGTCGGTAAAGACCCGATTATAAAGAAAGTTTTGTTTGACATATTTTACCCCGTTCTCCACCTTCCCCTTGCTTTCCGGATCGGATTTACGGCAGAAGTGCAGCTTAAAATTCCGTTCCCCACGATACGCCTTAAACGCCTCTGTCAGCAGTAAGTCACCCTTGTTCTCGTCAACCAGGAACACCCGGTCCTGGTCGTATACTACAATATCGGGTATACCCTGGATAAAACCGAAGGCCCTCTCGTGAACTTCGACGGCTGTATCAGCCGTAAACCGTTCCAAGGAAAACCAGACATACTTGTACCTGGAGCGGGCCAGTACCAACAGAAAGAAGTAGACCTTTACCCGTTTTCCCTGGCTGTTCCGCAGGCTGTATTCCCCAAAGTCAACCTGAGCCTGCTGTCCATAGGGCAGCTCCGGCACCATCTCGTACACCCGTACCATTGCTGTCTTGGGTAGCTGATACTTTTGACGGACAGCCATTACAAAATTGAATACGGTCTTGGCTGACACGGTAGGGAATGCCGTAAAGTGTTCCTTGAGCCAATCATGCATTTGCGCCGATGAGGTATCCCGGTATAATTCCAGCCTGGATTTTACAAACGTCTCATAGGCTTCCAGAACCTTGTTTTTATCAGCGCAGCCCTGCAGATATTGCTCGTATTGCCGGTCATCGGCTACGCTCAATATCCTTTTTACCGTTCGCCAGTTTAAGCCCAACTGATTGCTGATATAGGTAATGGAGAATCCATCCCTTGATAGTTGATGCGCCTCATGATAGACCATAAGCTTTGATAAATAAGGGGTTAATGCCATTGCCGGGTATATTTATCCAGCAAATCTCTGCATTCCTTGTTGCCATTTTTCTCTGCACCCTTGTTACCAAAACCTATGTATTCCTTGTTGCCAAAAACCCTGTATTCCTGATTACGAAAAATCCTGCAGTTGTGATTACCGATTACACCGGATTAACCAAAAAGGTTATGACCATTTGAGGAGATGGTTAGGTTGGCTGATCGATAAACAGTATATTTATCCTCAACCTTTAAACCATTAACTATGGCCAAATTCACAGTTCGTGTAGAATTACATGATGCATCCCCAGAAGATTACGAAACCCTACATGAAAAGATGGAAGAATATGATTTCATAAGAACAATTAAAGATAAAAGTGGAAAAGAATATCATTTGCCAAGAGCAGAATACAATTATACATCCAGTAAATCAAAAAAAGCAATCGAAGTAAGCGACTTAGCGAAAATACCAGTTAGAGAGATGATTCGAGAAAGTTATAACACCAAATTGTCAACGAAGGAATTAGACGATTTGTATATGCTTTTCATAACAAAATCAGATGGTAGAAGTTGGCACAATTTAGAACCAGTCGCGAAAGATTAATCTTCGTCTGGAGCTTCTTCGCCATCCCCATAATTAATACTCCAATCTTTTCTATCATTAGATTCCTTATAGACAATTACTTTTTGAATAAATAAACGGTGATATAGCCTTTTCAAAAATTTTATCATTACTCCTTTAAATACCTCTCTCTACATATATTTTTTTAAAATATTTGTAGAAAATATTGTATCTTTATATCAGCCTCTTTCGATATGATATCGGGGGGCAAAAACGGGACATGGCAAACGTAGATTCGTTTCATCCCCGTTTTTTATTTAGGGCGTATAACTCAAACTATTATGACCAAGAATCAAGAAGATATAATAAACAAGATCGAAGAATCAAATTTTATGTCCGAGAAAGGCAATCGTACGATTTTACTTCAAGGACTTTATGCTTTGGTCCCTAATTTACCTGCCGAAACGGTGAAGGAAGAAGTTTTAGCATTAGAAGGGGTTAAAATTGCTGGCCCGGATGGGACGAATTTAACTATTGAAATTCCGGCTCAATATTTCTCAAACTGATACACTACCGAAATTTCGAAGAATGTCATTATCTTCGTTAAGACAGGAAGAAATCGGTTGGAAAGTGTGAATAATCGGCACATTTTGAGGCAGTTAAGAGCTTTACGACACTCATTTGACATTCCAAGTTTACAAATAATTGATCCCCAGAACATTAAGATTCCTGTTCTGGGCACTTGGTTTTCAATCGATTAAGAAGGTCGCAGTTTCTGCGGCCTTTTTCATTTGCAAACAATTTGCAAACAGATTTTTGGCGGAGGTGTTAAAGAACTTTTGACATATAAATTTAAACAATTTTCGCGGCATAGCTAAATCGCATATTAAAATCCCTACATGCCGTTGATTTAATATTTAATTACTCGTAGGAATCACTTTTAGATGTTAGGAGGGTTTTGCAATAACCCACTTACCCTTCGATTTAACCTTTTCCGTTGAGGCTTCTTTATTCATCACCTGTTCTTTATTTACTATATTGGATAATTTTATCCTTTCGTTTTCCAACTTGGATTCGTCCAATAGTCAAAAGTATTTTCAGATGATTCACTATGCTTTTTCTTAAAATGTTCCAATGCGGTCTTATATTGAGTCAAAACTAAAACTGCATCACTATTAGTAGGAAGAACTTCTTCGTCAATTAAATCTAAGAACTCAATTGTAGGCTCATTTGCTAAAATGGCTTTAATTTTTGAAAGCTTTTTATTAATTGATTTTGCCTTAAACGTGTTTAAAACACCATCCTGCTTCTTTTTTGAAAGTTCTTTCATCTCATCAAGGTCTGCCTTTAACATTGGGTAAAGCATATCAAATTGCTCTGCTTCATCCTTCGTTGGTAATTTTGATTTTATTTCCTTAGCCATATTATTTTTTTTCTTTTATTATTTGCGGTGTAACAGTTCTAATATCAGAAAGTGTTCCATCTATTATCCAATACCAATTCTTTGGAAATACATCTTTCATTCTTATATTGTCAGCCCTAAGTTTTTCAAAACAATTTAAGTATTGTGTTAGCATCATAGCCACGTCACTATTACTCGGCATCTCAATATCATCAAAAACCGTAAAATCAGAAAATGGTCTGTACTTATCACCCAGAAGTTTGTTAGCATCCACCAGAATTTGGTTAACGAATTTCAACTTGAACTTATTTAATCGATCGTTTTGAGATTTTTTTGATAAGGCGCTAATTTCAGTATGCAGCCCTTCTAATTGTGCTTGCACTTTTTCAAAATTGTCAACTTCATTTTTTGTCATAGCGTTAATTATGATGGTAAAAGCCTTGTGAATTCAACATATTTTTTGTTTATTACTTCAAATGGATTACGATTTTTACTTTCATAAACTTCACACATCATTTTCAAATCTTCATCTGTTAAAATTAAAATACATTTTCTTTGGCCAGACCATAGATCAATGGTATTCTTCATGACTTTTTTTGGTGGATCATTTCTTGTGAAGATAATTGCAAATCTCCCAAAACTATCTTTTAAATATCGATTAACTTGATCAATATGATCTGGCTCAACCTCCTTCGTATTTTTGAGTTCAACAACAACTTGATGGCAGTTGTATACATCATAAATTTCTTTCAAAAATTTTTCGGAACAATTATTGTAAAATATTAAATCCCGAATCGAAACATTACTATCTGTCCTGCTTTGCGCTTGAGCAAAATCCAAGTGAGGATATAGTAATGAAGCCAATAAAGGGCAAAGATTCTCTTCATATTTTTTATCAGCATTATTTATTTTACCCGTAGGCAGTTTAATAATAGTTTGTAATTTTCGCTTTGCTGAAAGAACAGGAATTTGCCTAAACAACGGGTCATTTTGGCAATCTGCCTGATGCCGCTCTTTAATTTTTATATACGTTTTGACTAAATCGTAATTCTGTCGGTTAAAGTTTAATACTTTAATTCGTTCAAATTGATGTTCTTTTTTGTCAACCTCTTTTTTAAAATAGCCGCTGAAATAATCCTCATAATTTATGAATGTAGAATGCCGAAGCCATCGTTTGGGGACTAGTAAAATGGGTTGTTTTGTGTTTGGATTTTGCGGCAAAAAAACCTCTTCTGTTTTAAAACCAAACGATTTAATATCGAAAACATCAACTCTTACTTTCTCAATAGGAATAGCGTGCTTTTCACATTGGTCAATTGTGTAATCAATAAGAAACGATTTAATAAAATTTGCCGATATATCGCTAATTCTATCTTCTGCAATATTGTCAACGTACAATTGAATCTCTTCAAAATGAGTAAAGCCAGATTTAGTGACTTGTGGAATATCTCTGTATAATGATAAAATTTCGGTTGCTAATTTTTCGCCGATTCGTTTACCAATCTTTGTTTTAGAGCTCCCTAATCCAACTTCATTACATTCTGAAATACGAATTAATGTTTGAACACAATCTGAATTGCCCTTGAAATATTGATTCCCAAGATAGTTAAATGAATTAATTACCGATAGGTGCAAACCATTGTCTTGTTGTGAAGGAGATTTCCAGAACAGAAAGGGGTCAATGTACAATGGAATGTCTTCGTCCAAGAATGGTATGGCAAAATCAACTTCTTCTTGCGTAAAAGGAATCCCGTAGAAATCGTTTAGTCTTGGTTTTATTATAATCATCGTCTCATTAAAATTCCCCATCCTGTAGATTATTAATCATTTTATTTCAAGTGATTTCTATAGTTTGCATTTACCCTGCTCACTTTCTACCCCAAACCAATTTTTTTTATTCGCCAGTAAAGCACACTTTATAAAAGCAGCGTGGTCTCCGTCAGCTATAATGTCGGCGCAGCCTTTCTCCCAAGCAACTTTTCCAATCCTAAGACATCGATATGGTGTTCCAGCTCCGGATTCAAATTCAACAGTTGTCGCCATGCCCTCGGAACGAAATTGAACTCCTAGTATATTTTCAAAACGTTGTATCTGAAAAAAACCGACAATACTAAACAATATCCCTCTTCGATTGCTGCTATCATTTACAATTTCTTTACTACTAAAATCAAATTCTTTTTCTCGCAGATAAGACCTTACGACATTTAATTCTTCGGATTGATATGAATACGCTAGTAATTCTAAGGCGCCGGCCAAAAGTCTTGGTATTAGAATCATGACGAAAAATTATGAGTTACTACGATTATAATTCTATGAATAAATACGATAATTGCTAAAATTGAAGCAAATAAATTTAACAGCGAGCAAGCCAACATAGCTATCCTATTTACAATGGTATTTGCTTTGAACCATTCTTTTTCTAAGTATCGGATTACGCATGTAGTATACAAAGGATCTACGAGAGCCAAAAGCTGTACTTCAAGCGATTTTTTTGCTCTTGGGTCGGTTTGTTCCGTTAATGTTTTATGTAACATTTCAATTTGACGCCGTTGAGCAGCCTCTGTCTCATCAAGGTGAACCATTACAACATTAATTCTCTTGCTTGGATTATAGGTCAAAAGATCTTTGAGATGCTTGGCAACATACTCATGATAATCAATGTAATTCTTAATCCCATCTGGAGCAGCAACGCCATAAATTATCCTTGAAGTAAGCATTAAGACGCCAGAGTAGAATAATTCGTAAACCGATCCCGATACTTTGGGTAGAATATGAGCCGCTTCCAATAGTTCAAGTATTATTGGAAGGCCAATTACAACTAAATAGGAAATCTTAATTACAGGGTTATGAAAAAACGATTTTATGTTACTCCAACTCAATGAAAACATTTTTAGGGTTTCTGCTATCTAGGTTCGATTAAAACAATTTGACTTTATACATATAAAAAACCGTATCAACGGTGTCGCTTTGAGTTTTTTTTGGCCCATCTTAAATGGGCGAATCAGGCAAAAAATCCTTTGGTGAACAATTGAAAATTTGGGCAAACTTGTTAATATGCTGCATATTATATCGCTTATTATACTTAAAACTCTCCGCCTGCCCTACAAACCCATTTGACCGGAACCCTGCTTTAATCGAAAGCTCTTCCTGACTCATTTTATGGGCAATCCGAATTGCTCTGACTTTGTCAATTACGTATATATCTATCTTAGAGTTCATAATCACCTATTGGCAAGTACCAAGGTTTAAAGAAGTATAAAAAAACACAATCACCTATAGGTAAGTATTCGGAAAATCCCTATCTTTAGGTAGCGAAGGTCGAGACGAAGAGTAAAGTCTTAGGGTAACGGCTTTTTTGGCAGGAACTCCTGCGGGCTACAATCCAGAATCTTGGCCAGTTGGTTTAGATGCTTTATGTTATAATGGGAAGGATACTTTGGGCTTTCAACCTTACCTATGAAACCCACTGACATGCCTAATTCATTGGCAAGTTCAGCTTGAGAGATATTGTTCTCAAGACGCTTCTCCTTTACCCTGGCAATAACATACAGGTCAATTTTTGTTTTCATTAATCACCTATTGGCAAGTGTAAAGGTGAAGTATTCTTGCGTCCTTTACAATCACCCATAGGTAAGTATTTGACGATTCTGTATGAGTTACGAATTACCAACACCAACCGAACAGGCATATTTCCATCAATATAAAAATGGAGAAGAAGACGGCTTTGCCCAACTGTACCAAATGATGTTTAATTCACTACTCCGATACGGAATGCGAATATTACCGAATGAATTCGCAGTTGCGACAATTGTACAGGAGGCATTTTTAAAGGTTTGGAATTTCAGGGAAAGGATGACTTGCTTACAGCATACTTTCCGGTTTATGTGCATGAATGTAAAATGGGCTTGCTACGACCATTATAGGCAGCCAGCAAACCGTCAGGTAATTTACTTGACGCATGATACCTACCCAGATGTGAGCTTTTTACCAGGATTAGAAGAGGGAGAGCCGATTTGTAATGATGAAGAGCTTCTTAAATCTATATATGATGTCATGCCATATCTCTCTCTGAGCAAGCAAAACATTTTGCAACTTTATTTCAAATACGGCTTTAGCTATAAGCAGATTGCCAGACGATATGGGTCAACAGTTCAGACCGTCAGCAACGACCTTCATGAAGCATTGGCGTATCTTAAAAAAGTGATCCATGCAAAAAAACAACTAACACAACCAGTTTCCAAGCCCATAGCGAATACAAAATATCAAGCAGAGGAATATTTTACCGGAGAAATGCTTCAGTTATTCAAGCTGCGCTACGAAAACAAGCTGCCTTTTGATGTAATTGCGGCTAAAATGAATCTGCCCCAACCTTATGTACAGCAGCAGTATGTTGCAGCACATGCCAAATTACAACAACTGAAAACCAAAAGCCATTGAATGCAGAAACAATGATATTGACCCGTAAGGTTCAGTTGATTATTAATAGCAACGACAAGGCTTTTATCGGTGAAGTGTACAAAACGCTCTATCGGTGGCAGTATATTTGCTTCAGGTCGGCGAACTATATTTTTACGCACTTGTTCATTCAAGAGCAATTGAAAGAATTGTTTTATCTGAAAGATGAAGTTAAAGTTAGGTTAGCTGATTGCAGAAAAAATCCCGACGGTATCCTGAGCTGTTCGCAATTAGGTACGACTTACCGCGTTTTGAACAGGCATTTTAAAGGGGATATACCTATGAATATTATAAGTAGCCTGAACATGACATTAGCAAAACATTTTAACAATGAAAAACAAGACTACCTAAAAGGTGAAAAATCTGTTCGAAATTACAAGAGGGATATTCCTATTCCTTTCCAACGCAGGAATATTACCCGGCTACAGCATATAGACAATGGGAGAGAATATACTTTTAATTTCTTCAAAATACCATTCCGGACCTATTTAGGGAGGGATAAATTTTACAAACGCCTTCTTTTCGAAAAGTTATTAAATGGTCAAGTCGAACTGAAAAACAGCTCCCTACAACTGAACAAGGGAAAAATTTACCTGTTGGCCGCTTTTGAAATCCAGAAGGAAGAACACCAATTGGATAGCAGCATCATCGCTGAAGCCCATCTTTCCATTGACTACCCGATCATCGTACAAATAGGTAAAATTCGGTACACCATAGGTACTAAAGAAGAGTTTATTTATCGAAGACTGGCTATACAGGCTGCCCGAAGTCGGGCGCAAAAAGATGCCTCTTTTAATAAGGGACAGCATGGACGACGCCGAAAATTGAAGCCATTGGAACATTTTCAGGATAGGGAAAGAAATTATGTTCAACAACGATTGCATGTGTACAGTCGTCAGCTAATTGACTTCTGTGTTAAGCATCGGGCAGCATCGCTTATTCTGGTTGGGCAGGTGGAAAAAGAGGCTGCGGTGGTTGGCGACGAATTTGTTTTGCGTAATTGGAGTTATTATTCTCTGAGGGAAAAAATTCAATACAAGGCAAATAAGGCGGGTATTATCCTAATTACGGAGTGAAATTTGTTAATTGCGAGGCTGCTTGTACAGCCGTATGGTGAGGCTATTGGGGCACTCACTAAGTATCCTGACCGATATATACAACGGCCCCTATCAGCTTTTGGGGACTGACATATTGAAGATGGGTATTTACAATTGGGCCTACTTATTCGTTTTGGAGTGAAATTGAAACTTTTATCCTCGAAAGAACTGCGGATGAAAAGGAAAACAATCCTCGGCGATGATATACGATTGCCCCTTTTGAACTTGCATCCATCGGGACTAAGGCAATCGTATATCAGCGGCGAGGGGCCAAAGCCGGTTCCGGAGCCCGGCCATTTTCCCCTGCTGATCGGCTGCGGCTGCTTATCCTGACGCTCGGTTTTTAAATTCAGGACGCGGCACGCCCCGAATCTGTGCGGTAAACATTACCGCCCTAAACCCTTCCTCTTTTTCTTCTTTTTTTTGGGGACGAAACCGGCTGTCTGCTCGTAGGGAACGTCTCCTGATGCTGCAATATGGGTCATTAGTTGCAAGAATAATGGAGGTGGTCCCTGATTATATTGGGGAGTGGGCGAGGGAATGGATGCAGCTGGCTTCTGGGAATTACCCCGGATGAGGATGGCTTTCTTCCTTGCCTCCAAAGAAAGTGCCGGTTTGGTTTCCTGGCTTTGCCGTTGGGAAGCAAGTGTCTTTTGCAGGCTGCCCAGGGAGAATTTCCGGTCGATCTAACTACCCTTAAAACGATCCTTGCCGATCCTAAAGCTTATCCCCTGTAGCTCCTGCGTTTGTCCCTTATACTTATATTTGGTATGGATACCTTGGGCGATCAACCGCTTTTCCAGGTCGGGCAGGCTTCGGCAATGGGGTAAACTGTCTACGATGGCCTGATAAATCTTGTATCGGTTTACCTCTGACTTGCTGAGTGCTTCCAGGTGGGTTTTGTCCAGGTGCTTGCCCTCTGCCGGGATAAGGTCGTACTTCCGGGTTAACCGTTGAGCCACCTTTTTCCCCCGTAACCCGATCCAGCCGTCTTTGATCGGCTTGCCATCATTGTCTACCATATTAGCCAGGATATGCAGGTGCAAGTGCGCCTTATCGGTATGTTTTACGACGGCGTATTGCGTATTGACGATACCCAGTTCCTCCAAGTATTCGCTGGCGATCTGTATCATGGTTTCGTCACCGGGGTTTTCTCCGGGGTAGAAACTCAGGGCAGCGTGAAAACAAGCCTTCTGTTTGGAAGGCCGAAGCTCACTTTGTGCTATAAAATCCTCGGCCATTAGTTTGTAGTCATATCCCCTTACACCCAGGTAATCCAGCAACTCCGCTCCCGGTTTCTTGGAAACGTAGCGGCCCGCATGGTAAAAGGAATGGCCGGGAAATACATTACTCACCATGCTGTAGCTTATTTAAAAGGCAATGAACTTGCTGCAGGCAGCTTTCTAACAGAAGGCGAATACTGCCCATCCCTTCCCTATTGGCGACCTTTGCCATCTGATTGAGGTTATTCGCCATTCCGATTAATTGCCGGATAATATTTCGTTCTTCCTCTGTTAACCGGGCTGTGACCTTGACAGTAATGGCCGCTTGCCGGAGAAATTCTGAAACATTAATTCCGGCCTTCCCGGCCTTTTGCTGAAGGATATAATGTTCCAACTTGCTAAACCGGGCGGTAATTCGAAGCTCTCTTTTGAGTTTTTTGGTGGGTCTTCCCCCTTTCTTTTTTTTCATTCGCACTGTTTCCATATCTCACTTTTTAGGCTGTTTTTCTGCCGGCCTTCGGGGCCGGCCTCTTTTTGCGACCAACGGGAGCAAAAAGCGAGCGTTGTTGGAGGACTTTTTGTCCGACAACAACACCGCTCGCCCTAAAAACTCCGAAAGCCCTTATCCCTTATTGGCTTTCTTTCTCCGCATTTTTGCGTCTATTGCCAGCTCCCGGCTTTTCTGCGCCCAGGGTCGGTGTCTTTGTAGCCTCCTGACCGAAAATCTTCGGATCGACTTGTCCGTATCTGCGAAGTCCGGCTTTCAAATCCATCCATAATTGAATGTTGAAATCTGCCAGTTCCATCAGCTCGTCCACGGTTAACCTATGCGGGTTTGAGACACCGGCAGGAATTTTACTCTCGGGTTGTTCTTCGATACCTGCTAATATATTCGGTGCGTACCCTTCGCCAATTTCTAATGATTTTCCGATGGCTATGCTATTACCGAATAGTTTGATTTGTTTGCCGCTGTTTAAAAACAGCGTTCTTCTCTTAAAGTCTGTCATAACGCCTCCTTTTAAATTGATGATTGAATAGATTCATTGTTAGTAATTCTCAGATGTTTAGCTTTCCTTGAAAGATTTCCGGTGGTTTCTTTTCACATACTCCATAACTTCGGATCGAATAAAATAGACCCTGCCCCGCTGCTTATGGCAGGGTAACCCCCTGTTCATCCAGTCATGAAGGGTAACTAAAGAAATGCGAAAGATGCCCGCTATTTCCTTGCGGGTAAGAAGGGATTCTTCCTGTGGTTGATCGGGATGGGCACTTTTGAGCGGAGTATTTTCCAGGCACTCTTTCACTGCCTCCCTGATCCACTTTCGGAAATCGTTCTCGTTTGGAATAAATAAAGTGTCCATAAAAATTAGTTTTATGGACGCAAGATGGGTTAGAAATCAGCGAAAGTCAATGATGGATACCCCGTGTATTTTAATAAGCTGGGTTCTAATAAATTACAGGAGGTGAGGAATATCTGCCTTTAGTAAAAGAACTCCTGCAAAGCCTCGTTCAGCTTCTTTACTTTGGGATGATTGGCCTTGATTCTTTCCCCTTGATCCCCGACCTTACGCTGCAAGGTGTTGATCTTATTATCCCGGAAAGCCTCAAAGTGAAGATGTAATATGGCAGCAATATCCGCTGCTGTAAATCTCTTAAATAGCTGCTCCGCCCTCGCCTGCTGCGGTGGCGCCTGTACCTGTTGCAATAGGATCAAGAGTTGCATCAGCTTTTCCTCGTGATTATGATTGTTTAACTCGATGGTCCCGGTTGTGAAGGAACCGGTTAGTTCTTTTATTCCCTTTTCGGTTTCTGCCAATATCCGGCCTAAATGTTCTTCCAGCTTTTCAGAAAAGGCTGAAATTCGCCGATCGATTTCTTGGGGAGATGCCGATGGTTGGTTTTTAATTATTTCCTGGACACCCTGCTCGATTTCTGATCGAAGATCCCGGCTTTCCTTCCTTTGTGACTCTTCCCTTTTCTCGGTTACCCAGGTTAACGCAGAAAGAAGCAGGACATTTTTCGGGTCACGTTTTAGCCGTTCCGATATTTCATAATGCAGAAATCGCAGAAAATCCTGGCTGTCCGGGTACGATGAATAATGAAATTCTAGGTATCGGATTATGTCATAGCCCGTATATTCTTGCAGCTTGTTAAAAATTTCATTCTTATACAGGAGCGAAAAGGGTTCTTTTGGAAAGTATAAATATAGGTCAGATTGATAATGCCCTATCCGATATTGAAAATAGGGCACGAAGCCCCCTGGTTCTTGAGAATACCCAGATCTTTCCCCAAAACTGGCCAAGATGTTCCGCCAAATTATATTGGAGAATAACCGTTTTTTCCAATTCATAGGATTCTTATTTTATAAATGACCAATTAGCATAGTGTAAGTTAAAGAAAAGAGGCTGCTTTAGGAATCAATTGCCATGCGTGAGACAGGCAAATTTGCGGATGGATGGCTACTATTTAATAAATTGTCTATCTTATGGAGGTTAAAGACATTGTTTGCTAAAATATTTGCTAAAATGGGTTTATACGTCCAATCACTTGAGAATCTTCCGGCAGATGCACATCGGGAATATTATATTTACCTCTTGGACTATGGGTGGTCAGAACCACTTGGGGAAACATTAATGAAAAACTATGAAAGGATGGCGGAAATGGCGGAAAAGAACAATGCTGTTGTCATTCGAAGCCGAAACCGGGTACATTTTGAGGATCAAGTGCTTTCCTGGCATAGCATAAACGGGGAAGAAGCCAAAGACATACTTCCAGCAGTTTTAATAACCAACAGAAATCCACATCACTTTAGGGAAAGTTATAGCTTCGCTTCGCATGAAAGAACGGATGGGGACCTGAAACTTATTTTGATTCCTTTAAGAAAATTCTGTTCGACTACGACGGAAGTAGCTGCACTTATAGATCGGTTGTTCGCGGACATATTGGCAAAGAAGAAACTTTCAGAATTCAGAATTGAGAAACAGATAAAAAAAGGAGGGAGGGCTTTGGCTGATTCTTTAATCCTTGCACCAGACAAAAGTAACAAGGGGCTTACTATGGAGCAGGTGATTAATTTTTTGCAAGGCTCATCAGAAAATAGCGTGATTCGGCCTGGTACGGATGGTATTGAAAAGACGGTTCTGCCTATCCATTTTGAGGACAGGAGCGGAACAGAATTCGAACGGCTCGTTTTTGCTTACGTACTACGGCAGCGTGATTGGGATAGTATTGAATGGCTTGGGCAAACTGGGGGTGATGACGGAAGAGATATATGGGGTGTTAGCCAGCAACAAACCTACTGTTTTCAATGTGCCAATTACCGGCAGCTAACGTTTAAGAAAATAACGGATGATATAGACAAATTGGTCAATGAAAAAATGATCCCCGATCATTATACAGTTGTCTGTGGCGGAAGAGTTACGGCAACATTGCGTACAAAAATTCGAAGCTACGCTGAACAATCCGGCATCTCCGCTATTGAAATATGGAGCGGCGTTGAATTTGAAGAAAAATTGAGACAAAATGCCCCAGAACTTATAAGGCGGTTTGTAGAAGGGGAGTCTTTCCCTGATGGTCCGGCACAACTCATTCAGGTCGAAAAGTTACATAATGCTAAAAATGACGAAGATATACTTGACTTGCTTATCGAATGTTTTGATCGACCGGCTTTTACTACTCGTTTTCGGAATGAATCCAATATACCGGACTTCGAAAAAGCAATTACGGATACTGTTGAGGTATTAAATACCGGCATCCACAGATTAAGAGATGGAACACTTATTCGAAGAATCCCTTCAAGGCACAATTTAAAGGCACAATTCCTTAAAAAAGAATTGGCCAGTATTACCCAATTAGTCATACAATTACGTGAAACCTTTAACCGGTTGAAAAAAGAAAATGAGATTCGCCCATGTGGATGTGATAATAACGATTGCTCTATTTGGATGCTTTCCGATAAAGCATGTGGCGAAATGGATAATATTCGGCAACAGATATTTAGGGTATTAAAAGCAATTCGTCCTTCCTTTAGTTTGCATCTTCACTGAATATGTTATATCAAAATATCATATCTGCCATTGGCTTAATTGGCATCGGTGCCATAGTTAAGAGCATTATTGATTCATTCTTAAAGAAACGAGAAGCAAAGAGCCAGGCCCATCATGAATTCATGACTACCCGTTACAAACCTATTATCTTACTCGCAAACGCAATGCTAGATTTTGAAAAACATAAAGCAGATCTTCGCAAGCATGGCCGGGATTTTTCTGATAAAGCCCAATTGATTGATGAACTAAAAACAGAAAGAAACAATATGATTCTTTTTGCATCGGACCAGGTCATTCGTTCTCTCACTACATTTATTACCGACCATACCGAAAATAATTATTATGAGCTTGCCATTGCAATGAGAAAGGATTTATATGGGCTGAGCACAAAGCTCCGACCATCTTCATTAAAGCTCTAAAAACTGATAGACCTCCGTCGGTCTATTGTTCAACTTTTTTCTTATTTTACCACGTTAAAAAGCAAAGATGAGGGCGACTATAATCAATTTACGGCAGCAAAACGGCACAAAAAAATGCCCCTGAGTCTTCGCTAAATTTTGTACATTCGTGTAAATTATTTGAGGTATGAATACGCTCGTTATTGAAAATAAATCATATGTCGTAGTACCTGCAGAAAGCTATCAGGCGCTGCAAAAAAAGGCCGCTTTAAAAAGCAGGCCGGAAAAGACACTAACCATCAAAGAGGCAAGGGCTCATAGTAAAAAGCTAATCAGAAAGTGGGCCAGCGCGAAGTAATCATTAAGGAGTCAGTCGCTGATAGCATAGCCGAAATAGCTTGGTATATAGAATCAAAAGGCTTGGTAACTACAGCAGAAAAGTTTGCGGATGACGTATATGACTTTTTCATAAAGTTGGCCGATTCCCGAAGAAGTCATGCTATTTGTAGAGATCCTGAAAGGGCGCTAATCGGATATAAATGTATTCCCTACAAAAGAAAATATACCATTGTCTTTCTGGAATCAGACGACGAATTGATTATCTGCGAATTTATCCCTTCAAAAAATATTCACTGGTAGTTTTGAACGATCTTCATTAATAATTTTCCTGTATTTTCTGCAAAGCCGCGTCCCGGGCTTCCTCCACGGTATCAAAGTCTCTGTTATAGAAGTAAAATAATGCGGCCTTCTTATGGGGCATTTCAACATATATAAAATCGTTCAGCTTATTGAAAAAATGAAACGATGGGTTTGACGTTTTAAAGACCACTAACGAATTTATTCTTTTCTTTTTTGACTTGACCGTCATCCTCCGCATTATCCCTCTAACCGCTTGCAACACTTTTGAAGGGGAATAATCAAAAGCAGGGTCCAACACCGACATTGGGTAGTCGGATAAAAAGGAATTATACCCCGTCTCCTTATGTGCAACAAACCGGCGGGTTATACTAATTACTTGGAATTTATAATCGATCAGCTCAAACCAAGCCACCACACATTCAGCCTCCGCATCCGTCAGCGGATCAGTCTTTAAGTCCCTATTCGTTAATATTCGATTGACTTCCTTTTCGATGTCATTCAGTAACACCGTATTACACGATTTGCAGCAGGGCATTGTCGTCTGCTCATACGACCGCGGCAACCCATTAATAGTTGTCGTAAACCATTTTTTGGGATCTTTATCAAAAACCCAACGAGGAAGTACATGCTCTCTTGTTATATTATCCGGTGTGCTACAGAAAAAACAGATATTCGGCCCCCTAAAATTCTTCGATTTACCATTCACTCGTTGAATATAGTTAGCGGAGATGAAGTCCACCACACGCCTTCCGTTATCGTATATCGTATTCCTGAATAGTCTGAAATCCATTTTGCTGTTTGTTAATTTTCGAGCCTGTTAAGGGTGTACTGGGAGTCGGCTTGGACTTCCTGGATCAAGTTCATCTATTAATGTATTTTGTAGTAATGCAATATCCCGATCTACTATTGTTGTCAATTCCTGGTATTGTTGTATAATTTTGTCTCCAAACATAAAAACCTCGCTGATATGGAGATGCAGCTTGTTTCGCTGCATATTTTTTTGACGTAGGAATTCTAGTGTATCTGGCGGCATATTAAGAAGCTTGACATATCCCGGCATATCTAATATGGTGGAATAGTTAATGGTCTGATCCTTCAACAGATTATTTAAGATGGGCACTTCTGCTACCGTCCGTTTGGAAATTATCTCTTTAACTTCTATGGGCCTTGCTCGCTGCCCCTTCGCTAGTATCTTATCCTTAATGTGGTCGATGCTATGGATCACAATATCATTCAGTAGCAACTTCGCCTTAAAATAATTTTCGAAGCAGACACTGATCCGGATATTATCAACCAAACTATCCAGCATGACGTCTTCAAGTCTGGCTTTGACGGCTTCCGCGTTTTTGGCTTCCCCCGATTGATGCATAGCTATGACCAAATCCAATTTCCTGATAACAGTGGCCCGCTTAAATATGGAGGACCCGAATGTCAGTAAATTGCAGGCAAATAGTTTCCTCCTTCCGTCTTCCAAATAACATTCAAAAGGGTGATATTCGGAAGGCCTAGCCTTCGGCAACAATTCCCTATTATAATGAATCAAACCCATGTATACTAATTGAAATGCGAAGTTCGTGCAATTTTTACACCTGTGGCTTAAACGCCATTAACTTATGCGAAAACTCCTTTTTCACCTCTTTTTCAAAACTGTCAAGGTAGTTCTCTGTTGTCTTTTTATCCGTATGGCCTAATGATTCCTGGATAAACTCCGTACTTACACCTGATCTCTTTAATACCGTTGAGAAGGTATGCCGGGATACAATATTCGTTACCTTCTTAGATATTCCAATCTGTAAAGCAATTCTCGCCATATAACGATTAATAAATATAACAAGCCCTTTTACAAGGTCGTGTCGGCTCATTGGGTTGTCGTTCTCTTCTATGATGGAAAAGATAAAGCTATCCGATCGCTTATCCTTATTGCCATATGCTTCGATGATGCGACGCATATCTTCATTAATATAGGCAGTGATAGTCTTTGGATCATTCCGGCCGGTACGCTCCGTTTTGGCCCGGACAAAGCTCAAGTATTCACCGTCGATATTCTTGCGTTGTAGGTGGACAAAATCCTTCGGGTTCATTCCATTGGCAAAATAGCAGAACAGCCAGAAGTCCTTTGCTTTCCTTTCATCCGCCGTTGCCGGTTCAAATTCATATATTTTCTGGACTTCGCTTAGATCAAGGGCCTTTTTGACATTCCGGGAGGTGGGCAATTGGTAACGCCTGCGGCCGAAGGGATAGCATTTATCCCTTTTGATAATGCCGTTTTCGATGGCTTCATTGAATACGGCCCTTAACGCCCTTAATTTAATACCCACGGTCGTTTTGGAACACTTGCGGACATTGACCATCCATTGCTCGTACTGATTCAGATAGCTGACCGTAATATCGACAAACCGGACATTTCCCTGGAATTTCTTCAGCGAATTGTACGTGTCCTGGTAGTTTAGGGCGCTCCCTATCCTACCTTCTTCCAGTAACCTTCGGATATAGGAAAGGAAGGTTAAGGAAATGTAGTCTTTATCCGGGTGACCTTCGTGGAGAATGGGAAACCGCTTTTCATAGGGTCGGATATCGAATTCATACCCGGTAACAACGAAAGATTCCTTTTTCGCCCGCCTTTGCCGGAAAGACTTGTTACCTTGAACAAAGTCCCGCTCGAATTCTTCAAAGCTGAAGGGGTCGGCATCCTGGATGAATTTCCCGGCTTCACGCTCGATCTGCTGTAATTGGTTTCGCACCTGCTGAAGTTCTTCATTGATCCGGGGTGCGGCTAATTTCTTATGATCCTCTTTGGAGAGGTCAAAAATAGTTGGGTAATATTCGACTTTCCGGTCAATGGTCACCCGCAATTTGAGCGGGTATTTTTGTGCTTTCTTTTGCCTCCTGGTATCCAGGATCACGGCGATACTGACTGACATAACTGATTAATTTTTCAGGTTCACAAAATCCCTCACACCAAAAATTTGCAAACAGATTTGCAAACAATCGACAGTTAAACGCCCTAAAAAGGGAGTCAACGAAAATAATCTGAAAAACTTAATCAATTGAAAACTAAATGGTTAGTCAAAACAGATAAAGCCTGGTTAAAGCGAAAAAGGTTTGTTACCGGGCTCAAAATCTGGTATTGGCAACAATGTGCAGGTTCGATTCCTGTTCTGGGCACAGTATAGTCTTGTAAGTGTTTGACTTGCAAGGCTTTTTTTTTGGTGTGTGTCGAAAAATGACGCTTTTTATCGCTTTCTACCACTATTTCTGACACTTAATTGACACACCAAATGACACACCAATCAGCAGGTATCCGGTTATCACAGTACCGGCTCTCCTGGGTAGAAAACTCCCTCTCCAACACCTATGGCAGGCCGTTAAAGGTCATAATGGCAGCAGTGCAACACACCGGAGTAACAGGCAAAAAAAATTGTTCATTCCGCTTCTTCACACTTTTTCGCATCGGCACAGATTCCGGTATATTGACTATAACCAGCTTGGCAGAAAAGCAAGACATGGCATCCTCATTGTATCCCTATTCATTGATCCCTACAATCTAACCTTATGAACATCCTTGAACGAATAAGCAAAAAAGGTGACAAGATAACCTTCTATTATGATTATGGTCGCGGACCCGGCCAACGTCCCTCCACCGGAATCTTTATTTATACGCGCCCAAAAGACCAAATCCAAAAGAACCATAACAAAGAGGCCCGTTCCTTGCTAGAAATAAAAAAAAGCCAGCTGACCATCGAACAACAGGCCATTGGCAGCGTGTATATTCCCGGCCATAAGTTTAAAGCAAATTTTTTAGACTATTATGAGGAATATATCACCCTGAATAAAAGGAAAGGGAACCGCCACTTAGAGTGCAGCTTATCACAATTCAAGAAATTCATCAACAAGGATTTCATTTCTCCGGTAGAGATTACAGAAAACCTTTGCAAACGCTTCCGGAGATTTTTATTGGACCGGCTAAAGGGGCAATCTCCCCAGAACTATTATGCCCGGTTCAAATGGGTAGTAAATGCTGCGACAAATGATCACTATTTTCAAAAAAATCCCACGGAGGACGTCGCAGCTAAGGCAAATCCATCAGCGAAGCTAAAAGACTTTTTAGAAGCCGAGGAAGTTCTTAGCATTTTATCAACTCCCTGCACCAATGAGGAAGTAAAATTCGCTGGAATATTCTGCTGTTACACTGGCCTACGCTGGTGTGATGTAAACCCGTTAGCATGGTCTGACATTAAAGGAGATGTACTAGTAACAAGAATCATTCAGGCGAAAACAGGGCAACCAATAACTTTGACCCTACACCCTATTGCTAAGAGGATTCTGGAATTGCAAAAAGCAAAGGCAGAGGCAATCAATTCGAAAGTTAAGATTGTATTCAACCTACCATCCTCGACAGATGCAAACAAAATGGTGAAGGAATGGGTCCATAAGGCTGGAATTAATAAATATATTACATGGTCATGTTTCCGCCTCAGCTTTTCAATTTTGCTACAAGATAAGCATGTGGATGATGCCACCGTAGCATACTTGTTGGGGCATACTACAACTAAACAGGTCAGAGAGACATATAAACGCCACAGGCCAAAAGATCAAAAAGCCTCTATTAGCCACTTGCCTGCACCTGAGCAAATGCCATATTTCTTAAAACTACCATAGAAAGTAAGCGGGCTATTAACTTGATATGCTTCAAATTGTTAGAAATACAAAATTTCAATAGCCTTGGTAAACAATTAGCCTTACTATCGCTAAATTATTATTTAAGCGTTTGCTTAAATAATAAAATTGTTATTACCTTTGTTACAAAGATTATAATTATGGAAGGGAGAAACGTTTGTATTCGTGAGCAGGCAAACCCCATACAGATAAACGATTGCCGTGAAAAGGTCGCAGTAAGTGAAAGATCATTTGCGCAATTATCCGGTATCTTGTCATTAGCGGGAAACGACGTGCGGCTGAAAATTCTCTACCTACTGGAAGAAGAAAAGGAGCTTTGCCCCTGTGATCTTAGCGATATTCTTGGCATGAGCATCCCCGCTATTTCTCAACATTTGCGTAAAATGAAGGACGGGAACATTGTTGAATCGCGGAAAGCGGGGCAAACCATTTTCTATTCCCTGAAAACGGAACATCTAAAGCTATTGCGCCCATTCTTTAAGATTATCAATCAATTGAATATAAAAGCAGAAACGGTATGAGTAACGGAAAGAACAATAAGGTGCTGCTAGGCTCAGGGCTTTTGCTGGCTGTAACATCGTCTCTTTGCTGCATTATACCTGTATTGACAATAGTAGGGGGTATGGGGGGCGCTGTTTCTGCCTTTAGTTGGGCGACTCCACTCCGGCCTTATTTATTAGTCGCAACCATATTGGTTTTAGGGTTTGCTTTCTACCGGGCGTATAAGCCACAAAGGAAGGACGAGTGCGGTTGTGAGGAAAAGAAAAATGTGTTGCAGTCAAAGACCTTTCTTTGGGTGGTTGCTGTCCTTTCGGTTTTACTGTCCACCTTTCCGTACTATGCAGTTTTTTTTCAGAAAAAAATAGCACCGCCCATAGTGGCCAATGATTCGAATATGCAGCAGGCGGTGATCCGCATAAAGGGGATGGGTTGTGCAGACTGTGAAGGCATTGTAAACAATGCTTTGCTGCAAAAGAAAGGGGTGCGGGGTGCGAATACTTCGTATGCGAAGGGGCAGGCGATTGTAAAATTTGACCCTACGCAAATATCGCTGCCACAGCTGGCGGCGATTATTGAAAAGGAAACGGGTTACAAGGTAATACGATAAAATATGAAACCATTGCTTTTCACGTTCTCTATTTTTACCATTATGGCAAGTTCTGTATTCTCTTTAACGGGGTGCAAGGATAGCAGCGCAGGGGATAAGGGGCCTATGTCTTTTTATACGGTTCCGCTGGTATGTTTTGCCGCACCTGAAATTGGCTGTGGTAGTATGACAAAGCCGCTTTTTATGGCGGCACAGCAGGTAAAGGAAATAAAAGCGATCTGGCTGGACCGACCAGGGACGCATATTGCGATTGAATGGAATGGGGTAAAAGATACAGCAGAACAGGAAGGGGTTATACGGCCTTTATTGGCGAAATATAACATTCAGGCTACGCTGGTTGGTGATACAGGACAAATAAGGGCATTGACGGACAGCCTGGAGCTTGCCGGGAAATGGTATAAGGGGATGGAGATAGACGAATTGAGCCGGGAGGAAGCCGGGGTGATTGCGGGGGATGTGGTAAAGCCCTCTCTGACGGCGGGGCTGTTGACGGCACAGGAAGGTGATGGAATAAAAGGGGATATAACGGCGTATTTTAGGAAGGATTTGGTGAAAGTGCGTAACTGTAGTGAGCTACGTAGTGCGAAGACCCAACAGGAATGGAAGGAGGCGACGATGGGCATTTTGGAAAAGCATCTGGACAGCGCAAAGTCCAGGACTGTGTACGCGCTGTACGAACAAAGTGAATCTAATAAATTGAATACTGATCCTTGCTGTAATAAGCAGGGGGATTGTTGTCACAAAAAATAGGTATGGGTATGGCAAATGCAATTGTTAATTTGAAGTCTGTTATTACTTGTCCAAACTGCGGGCACCAAAAGGAGGAAACGATGCCTACAGATGCATGTCAGTATTTCTATGAATGTGAAAACTGTCACCAGCGTCTTAAACCCAAAACGGGTGACTGTTGTGTATATTGTAGTTACGGAACGGTGAAATGTCCCCCTGTTCAGCAAGGCACCTGCGCCTGCTAACCCGCTCTGCAAGATGAATTAAAAATTACTGAGTATGTAAAATCTCTGCTTAGATTCTCGACTCCTTTTTACTATTCTCGGACTTTCTTTCCAAAAAGTCGCTCCTGTTTTTAATAAGCATAGAAGCGCCATTCATCATACTATCAAGCTCTTCTCTTTTATAATACCCGCTTTTATTTTTATAGACCCCAAACTCCTCACATTTCTTGGCAAATTGAGTACGACCTAAATTACAATAAATAAGGGCCTCCTCTGGCTTCAAATATGGCTTGAAGCAAATAGCGATTGCTCGCATAACAAGTTGTTCATCATGCTTTATCATAGGTACATCTTTATTATTTTTCAGAAAAAATTTCCATCTCCCCACCCTGGTTAAATCTACCATATTGCACAGCCTTCCCCTTTTCCGGAACCTCTATTACTACATCCACGTCATGTTGAAATTGATTGGCTCCCCGGAAATGCCCGTCTTTGGTACTTTGGAAAATGTAGATAAAGGACTTACCCGGATTGGCCGTCTTCAGTTGTTCCAGGTCTTCCGGAGTGAGTTGCAGTTTATTCACGCTGTCAAGGAAAATGAATTGATAAGGCGAAAGATCGTCCGGCAGGTGGTCACTTACAAAAAGACAAGGGTGTTTGACATTTGTATCATTGAGCTTTTGTTGCAGAGTAGCATCCAGCTTTTCCTCCTTCGCCACATACAAAGTATCCCCGTGATCCCGGGCCAGGTATCCCGCCATGTCTATACACAAATAGGATTTTCCCATTTTTGGCCTTCCGTAAACCATCGCGGTAAAGCTTTCACAGGGATCACCGATCAGTTCCCTCCATTTGCCTTTGAATCCTAATGTATCGAAATTCATTTCTGCAAAATCTACACTGCTCATTATGTTATTCCCGGAACTATCAGGGCCAACCGCCGTTGCTGACGGTTCTCCCAATCCTTCCAACAGCTCCCCTTCCTTACAATTGCCGCCACTGCAACAGGAACATCCATCTAAAGCATCCTGGATACCATTTAGCACGGACTTATGGATTGCCAATGTATCGCCCTTTTTCGCCAGCTTAGTGAACGTCTGTAAGGATTGAGATACCCTATCTAATCTGTCAGCATAAGGGTCTGATTTTGGTATCGTTCCTGTTTTTACGGCTTTTTGGATCAAGTCAATGAGCTTTTGCGCCTTCTCTTTATTGATATGCTTCCCTTGTATTCTTATATACCGTTTCAAGTATTTTACCGATGATCTTACTTTGACCGTACCCGCAATAGCCAAAAATTCCTCCAACACATTATCCCTCACTTTTATCGTCACCTCCTTATCCATTTTATTATACAGCCTGACAAGGTTATCCTGTATGTAACTAATCTCCTGTGCATAGGGAGATGATTTTCGGATTCGCCTTTCCAATATGGCTTTTTGAAGGGAATTTATAAAATTCAATATCTGGGCATCTGTTTTCGTCTTCCCGTGCAATAACGCATATCTTTTAATAAAGCGGATTTCATCATCCACCTGTTCCACCGGCCTGGCATCCCGGCTTTTGATACGTACAGGTTTGTCTTTGCTGGAGGAAGATTTATTTTTCTTTTTTGACCTGGCTGCTCCGGAGGAAGAGGAAGACGCAGTAGTCTTGGAAGGTGTTCCTTCCTCCTTGATCTCGTTGTAAATACTTTGGAAAGGAAAGGAAAAATTAACGGATCGACCCTGTAGCTTGGATATTATTATTTTAGCTCCGCGTATATCGGCAGAAAACTCAGTTGTCGCTGTCCCTAGATGTGACTTTTTAAGAGACTCCGCAGAATCGCCCCGCAGCACATAAACCCTAATTAATTTTTTGGCGGCTTCCCTTGCTGCTTTTTCTTTACTCCCTTCCGATACCGGTTCCGCCTTTCCGTTCTTCTTATCTAAGCGATCAGACAGATTAGCCAGATATTCATCAATGGTAGCCTTTATGTCCGTATCTGACTTGTAATAGTCCCATGTCTTATGGTTTTCTGTCACTTCTTTTACAAATTCATAGCCTTCCTTCAATTTTGGAGGCAGTGTAGCCGGGTCAATCTCTTTTATTCGCTGAAAATAATTTTGCGTGGTTAACATAAAAACGCTTTTTATCGTTACTATTTCTTCCATTTAAGTTTCAGAGCTTTGGCTTTTAGCGCCATCAGCTTGACTTTATCCATTTTACCCTCGTCATCTCTCATCACATTTTGAAGCTTGTTCTTATATAGGGCATAAATAGCAGCACAGACAACTGCATCCGCTTTGACTACTATAAATAAAAGCCGGTGCTGCATATCCTCGTTTGATTGGGCCAGTGCATGGTGTGCCGCTTCGTATTTTTCTACCAATTGCTGTAACCCGATAGGAAGCGTATCAAGCGATGCCCCGGCCTCTTTCAGCCAATCCGTATAACGGGGAGTGTACGCCTTCATTTCTGCCCAAGTTTTGCCGCCAGGTCAGTAATAGTTAAATCGATATCCCGTATGGCCTGATCTTGCGAGAGTGTGCCACCAAAATAGTAGCGATGCTGTGCTTGCGATTTTTCTGTATACCCGCTTTCTTCAAACAACGTTTTAAGTTGCGCCGCATTCGTGGCAAAACCCATACCCTCCGGTGTTTTCCTTTTAAAATGATCAAAAGCGGCTATAACGCCCTTAAAGGCGTCAAATCGCATAAAACGGGGATCAGAGGTAAGCAATGCTATCAGATTACGATCAAAAGACTGCTCAAACTCCTTCACCGGGATAACGCAACCTATGTACAGTTCCCGGCTTTCCGCGACCGCAGACCCGATCACAATATTCATTTTTACTTTTACGCCGGCCTTAACCAAGAGTTCGGCCATGATAATAGCGGAAATCCCCCCGTAAAGCATTTGCTTAGCCTCTGCACTTGCTGGCGCATCACAGGAAATAAACATTTCTACAGCGTGCCGATCACGGCTTTCCTGCGGGAACCAGGCGAACAATTCTTTAGTTGCTGTCCGGACTTTTGTTTTTCCGTTCGGGGTTTTTGCCCGATATAACGTCATGGCTGCCCGGTCAAAACAAAAGACGCCTACCCCAATCGCATTGAAATCCAGCTTCCGCTTTTTGATCTTATAGATAATGTCTGTGGAGATACTATTATTCACCTTGTTATACAATTCTTCGATTAATGCAGGGTCTTTGTATTGCGTAACGCCTTCCGAAAGTTCCTCCCAGGTTACGTCACTACCAAACCAATCCGGCATAGTTCGGATTGCCCTTTCTATCTTTTCCCGCTTATATCTCTCCTTGAAGGAGACATTCAAAGAAGACAAGCTGTTCCATTTCTCCCCTAGCCAGCTTTGATACTCTAACAGATTATTAAAATCATCTTTTATGAGCGCCGTCGGCATGGTCATACTGTTTTCGTGATGGGCAGCGTCCGGTATTGGTATTTTTCCAACACGCCGGAGTAGTTGATTTTCTGTTTCAGGTTTTGAATCTGGATTGCCGTAAACGTGGACAGATAACTATCCACGGCGGATTTGAAGGTCTTGCCTTCATCCGCGTCCACTCCATCCCTGCCATTATTCTTCCGGCGCTCCATTTCAAGGCTGTACGCGTCCCGGGCATTTTGCATAAACCGCAGCGACAACTGCGCCTCATATTTCAACTCTTCCACTGCATTACGCAGTTTGTCGCAGATGCTCCAAACTAGATCATTTTGCAGAATAGCCTTTTCTATTTTCGGATTCTTCTCAATGAAATACACACAACCGGAAAATCTGTCGAGTAATGATAAATCTTGTTTGTTATTCGCCCCATACGCCATGCTTTCCTTGTTTGGATAAATGTTACCGGTAGCTATACAGGCAAAATCGGGATGTTTGGTAAAACTTTCCTTTCGGGCATTGAAAATAACCGCGTTGGCGATTTTTGATTTAGCCAGTGCATCATTAAACAGCCCGGCAGTGTTAGGGTCGATCTTTGGAAGTTCATCCAATATCAACACATACCCCTTATGCCAGGCTTCTATCATCTTCCCCTCTACGTATCCGTCCATTGTCTGACCTCCGATGATCTCCGTGGGGCTTGTCCATTGCGAGCAATTAATAGTGAGGTTCTGCCTGCCCAATGCTTTATGCGCCAGCAGGACCTCAGCCAGGTAAGTCTTACCCGTACCCGCCCCTCCCACTAACATGACATTACTGCCCAACACTAGATCGTCCACAATCTGCTGAAAACTATCGATCTCCGGCTTTTCCATTTCAACGGTCGTGATCCCGGGAAGCTCATACCGGATATACCGGGGTTGTTGATCTTTCAGCGCATTAAACAACTCGCGGAATTGCGTTTCTATGTCCGTCCCTGAAGGGATAACCTGTTTCTTTTCCTTGGGTGGCAACGGGGAAGCCGTAACAGGTTTTTCATTTGCCGCATCTTCCTCTAATTCCGGGCCTTCGTCCGGCGGACGGCTGCCGACCTCCATATCAAGTTGTTCCGTCAGGAGCTTATCCATTTCAAGCGCCCTGTCATTGGCAATAGTAAAGTCCTTGCTTAACTTACTGATTATTTCATACCGCTTTATGGTCGCCTCATCTTGAAGATCAATAATATCCTTGTATTTTAATATATCGTACATGCGCTTCAGTTAAAGTCTGATATTCCCCCATTGTTTATAGTCCATGCTTTTTGCCGCAGCCGTTGCAGTTTTCCGGCATCGATGGTAATCCCGCTTATACCCCGCGCCCGCTTCCTTCGTTCATTTTCCACCCGCATCCGCAGCAGTTCCAATTCCGCCTCCGCTTCTAATTCAAGCAAATGCTCTGCGTCTATATCCCCGCCCCCCTCCGGGCTATCTGTATCCGACCTCTGCCACGGAGCAGATGGAAGATCAAAAGGATTGCCGTCAACATTTAAAGCGATAAGGCGAACGCTTACGCTAGTTGTATTAAACCCGTTCTTGAATGCCTCTTTGATGGGCTCGCTGATATAGGCATTATTAGCCCGGAGCAGTTCCCGGAAAGCCCGCTCCTTTTTGGTCTGCCGGAAGAAAAGCCCTTCGCTAACAATAGCTACCAAACGCCCACCGAATCGCAAAAGGCTAAAGGCATGGGTGACATGATCCGCATCCTGCCCTTTCTCAAATGGGGGATTCATCAAGATACGGTCGAAGGTGTCCTTAACATCCAGGAAATCCGTACCCCAAAGCGTGTAACCTTTCAGGTGTAGTATATCTCTTAACGTGCTGTTGACCTCGGTTGCATAGAGTGCAGGGTTCTTGCCAGGGAACTTTTCTGCAACGGCATCCAGGATATCCCCCTTACCCGCTGAAGGGTCTAAAATGGTATGATATAACTGTAGCTCTGCCAGTTCCAACATCCGATCTATCAATGGACGGGGTGTAGGGAAGAAGCCGGGAATATTTTCCCGGAACGCTTGCCCCTCCAATTCCTTGATCCGCATATAATTTTCGCTGCGGTTCTGCTGTGTCATGGAAGGGCGATAACGACTCAACAATGTGCTTTTCTGAAATTCCGCTTCTTTCCATGCTTCCAGTGTTTCAATACCCATTCGCTCAAGCAAAACACGATTTTTACGAAACAAGTCTTGCCATGCATCTTCGGTCTGCGGTTGCAGCGATGCCATAGTGTAATCATTGAGTAGCTGCACTCCCGTCTTGCTACGAATATTTTTGAGAAAGGGAAATTTATCAATCTCCCCACTCCTATGTGCCAACGCAAGTGCATATAATACGCGTTGAACTTCCATAAGGCGATAACCTTGTTCGCGCATACCTTCTGCAATCCGCAAGCGCCGGGCTGTAGGCCGCAGCCTGGAAGTAGCTGAATTTATTTTTGAATCTATCTCTTTTTGCAGGCCGTCAGCCAGCGCTTGCAACTCATCGGCGATATCGGAACTGTTATCCTCGACTTCGCTACCGGCTTCGTCGCCTTCTGGATCTTCCTCTCCAACGACCTTATTGTAATATTTCTTAAAATACAGCAGACCGTCACTAATCACTTCGTTTAATGCCACTGCTTTTTCCAGGTAGGATTTGCTATAAAAATATTTGGGAGGCTCCTTTTTAACCCAAAATTCCGTTCGATCCCGTAACCTCCCATAGTCTCCCCTATTTTTAACCTTTACCCAAAAGCTACGTTTTTCATATTGTGTTGTGTCAACGTCCACCTCGTTTGCAGCCAGGTATTCAACCAGTTCGCGGGATTTAGCGTTTTCGATAGCATACCATAAGGTCTGCTTTTCAGAAAACCGGTAGCCGTGGTCACGAAGCATCTGTCTAACTTCCTCTATGGGCCTTGCCACTCCGAAACGTAGTTCTATGCCGTCAGGCGCTTTTTTGCCATTGGGATAAGTACGATTATTATTGTAAGTGATTTCTGGCTTTTGCTTTGCAATCTCGCCGAGCAACTGATCTTCCGGTAAAAAAGGACGCCCTGCCTTATCGGCGGAAATTGAACCGTAAAACCGGGCATCCCCTTTTATTATGATCTTTATGTTGTACTCTGCGCTCACCATTATGAATTTGAAATCACTATCGTCCTTATGGCAGTATCTTTTTACCTAGCTTTCGATGATGTTTGATAATCGCCCGTTGGAGTGATATTGGTAGATTCCTTTTTTGCTTTGCCGTCAACTGGAAGGTATCTTCCGGGCCGCTAAGGCACCCGCGTTTAATGCGTTTGCGCTTTTCTGCCTTGCCTTCGGCGCTAAGGACTGATCCTGCACGGGAAGAACCTTTGGTAACTAATAGATGCCCCGCATGGCTGACGCGGAAAGTAGGTCGGCAGGTTTTGGTCTTTGATTTACTGTTTTTTCGTTTCATGGGTAAACTAAAAGTGAGTGTTAAGAATAGTAGCCAGGATTTCCAGGCCACTAACGTACCTATCTACCGGGGATGGGACCGCCACCGCCACAGCAAATGCAATTCGTGATCATGGCATTAATCGCCTCCCGGAGCACAGGGGCCGAAACGGTAGCGGGAGACGTTACATCCCGGTGTCGAAAAAAGATGCTTTGCAGGGGAGGTCCTGTTTTTATTTCGATCAAGTCCTCACGGACAACGCTGGCTTCCCGGATGTCCTTTTTCATGATCAGTTGTTCCCCGGTGCCGCTGACAAAACGGATGCTGGCTCCATCATCTAAAATCTGGTAAGGCATACTATGGATTATTGCTGTTTTTCTTCCTGGTTTCCACAATGGTTTCGCCGATCAAAGACCCTACGAATCCTCCCAATATGATATAGGGGGACGTGTCCTTCTGCATTTCCCGCGCATACCAATAAGCCAGCAGGGAGGTGAGCAACGTTGCTGTGGAAACAATGGCTTTTTCCTTCATAGTCAAGGATGGATTAAATAATGGGTTGCCAGCACCGCCGCTATCGTCAGACCAATTGTTTTCAGCGTCCCCTTGAACTTTTGGTGCCGGATGCTTTTTTGAAGGTCTTTATTAGCATCCAGCAATAGTTGTTGGTCCTGAAGCGATTGATTAAAAGATGCCTTTAATGCCTGGTACTCCTCCTGTTGCACACGGATCGTAGAATCCTTATTCGTTAGCTGTTCCTGAAGGTTGGTAGTGGCATCCTCGTATAAACTATCTTTGGCGTTGTCATTCGTAACCAGGTCTTGCACCCTACTTTTCAACGAATCACAATCCGCCAGCCGGGATGCCGTGTCGGGCGAAGCAAGACTGGCCCGGTCAAGCAAGTCATAGATTTGTGTTTGAAGGACGATATTCTTCTTTTTCGCGTGGCCTAACACCGTCTGGGTAGTTTGTAAGGAAGCCTGTAAATTCTTGGTAACGGCATTTAACGAATCAATCCGGAATTGGTACACCGCCTGAACAGCGGCTACCCGTCTTTGTGTTACTTCCGGCTTTTGCACTACCGCCTGATGAGCGGTAGTGCTATGGCTGCCGCAGGAGTTGAACAGGCAGCAGATATAAAAGCCGATAACAAGTCCTACTGTGAGCAGGATGAGATAGGAATATTTATTACTGGACGTTAACATGGGGAACGATTTTAAAAATTACTGGACAGGGTTAGCTGGTGGGTCCGCTTTGGGCGGCTCGGAGGGTAGGGTTTTTTTCTCCAGGGAATAGCCAAAAACCCCGGCCCCCACTAACGAAATGAAGGAATAAAACATGAACTCCGGCACGTCGAGTCGGAAGAATTGCCGTCCGATCCAACTCGTGAGGATAACTGCGATAAATAACAATACCACTACTTCCCGCAGGGAATAGCTGCCGTTCTTGTCCTGGAACAATTGGTTGAGGAAATTTTTAAAATTTTTCATAATTAATCATTTAAAAATTGATACGTGATAAAAGCTGCTGTGGCACTACAGGCAAGCCCTGTCAATGCAAAAACTAATTTTTTTTTGCTTCCCGGATGATTGCCCGCTGATCAATCAGCGTATAGGTAAAATCATTGCCGTAGAGCTTTCTATGGCGGTAGGCCAACTGCATAAAGAGGTTGAAATCGTTGTCGTTCGCAAAGACCTGGCAACCGGCGGAGAACTTATCGACAAATTTGGTGGTGCCGGTCGCTAAGGCATGATGAATATTGATGCCGAATAGGCCGGTATCTTCTTTGCCATTCATCAAATCCAGGACAGCCTTGCGGTCATATTCCCGAATGACTGTGACGGGCCGTTGCTGCACCAATGCCAGGTATTTACTCCGGTGCATACCGACACAGTGCGATCCCACGTATTGTCCGGCTTTCAAAATAGCGGTTCCTTGTGGGTTAAGCGGATTTTCCAGCCAGTAGGTGCCGGGGTCTGTAGTGGCAGGGAAGGTATGAAGCTGCCAGTTCCCTTCCTGGGTCTTGTAAAATACATTGATCCAATCATCGAAACGGTTAGGCTGGGTGCTATCGGAGCGGACGCCGACAATATTTAACTCATAGGGCCGGTTATACTCCTTATAACCCTTTTCTGCAAGAGTAGCCTGAATGGCTGTTAACATAGTGGTACTAATTTTAAAGTGAACAAATGAGAATTGTTATAAAAAAGAGGCGGTTACAAAAAATCATACGTAGCGGACACACCGGGAGGGAACCAGGAAATACCTGCCTTGATTTTCAAATAAGGTGTAGTCCAGCCGCTTAGTGATTTCGTTGCCCAAGACCACCCGCGGAGGAACGTTCACCCGCCGGCGGGCATTGATCCAGATGGTGGCTGGTTCGGTGGTGATAATCGGCAGCCCTCCGAGTCCTGACAAGCTCCACTGGCTGCCGTTGAATTGTAGGCCAATCCGCAGAAATTCATATTTGATGGCTTGTTGCTGCTGGTCTTCTGTAAAGGTGTTCAACATTGCATTCACAATGGTCTGCCTCACCCCGTCGATCCGGTAGGTTCTGAATACGGCATTGGCTGCGGCATAATCGCTGGTGGTGCTCATGGTCTTTAGCAAGGCAACGACCTTGTTAAAATCCCGGTAGATTGTAGCTTTATAGAGATCGATGCCCAAGGAAGATCCGCTGGGTTGTACTCCTTGTATTAGCACGTTGTACGCGCTTTCGTCAATGGAGGTCGGCAACCCTGCCTTTTTTAAAGCGGCTACCATTTCGATCCCGAAGCTACCATCCGCTCCATAGCGGGGGAGGATGGATTTACCGTATTTGGTGAGCAATGCCCTTTGAAGCAGTTTTACCTTAGCCCCCTTGCTTCCCCGTTTGAGCGGAAAATCATTACTAACAGCGGCAGTAGACCAGGAAAAATCGGTAGCAGCACTGGCTTTCGGTTTGATCTTGGGGGTACTGGCAGGAGGCATAGGACCATTGGAAATCAGGTCGGCAGAAGTAGGCGTAGCAGCGTTTTTCAGAAGGTTGTCCAGGTCGCTAGCGCTACTCGCGGTATTCTTGCTTTGCATTTTCTTTTTGTACAGTTGCCAGCCAAAGTATCCTAACACGCCAGCCGCTCCCACTGCAATCGAGGTCAATATGACCCTTTTTTTGTGCTGTTTTTGTTTCATACGCTAAAAATTCGGTTTTTGATGGATGATCTGCATATAAGAGGAATAGTCCCAAGACCATAATTCACTTTTCAAATCACTGTCCAGGTCACTTCCATACAGGGCCTTGTAGATAATCCCTAACTGCTGGAAAGCCTTCTGCGTAGGTATTTCCATAAAGACAGCCTTGATCGCCTTTTCGTCGGTGCCGGGGAAGACGCCGTAGGTTATGTCAAACGCAGCCTTTAATCGCTGCGCCCAGGATTTCAATTGTTGTACGCTGAGTTGAATGGGGAGGGCCTTGTTGCCCCTGTCGGGCTTTGCAGCCAGAATAGCCAACATCTCGTTATATTCAGTGGTCTTTAAATCTTTTTTCATGTCCAACATCAGGCTGCGGTTATACAATCGCTGATAAGAAGTAATGACTCCCTTAAATTCGGCTACGCTGGGAATGGACAGGATTACTTGCCGTAAGGCCACTATGTCCGTACCCCACCAATTGTTATTCTCAAAAGCCATCCGAATCTGCTGGGCATAGAAGGCGGGATTACCTTCCATAAATGTTTTTGCTTCTTCTGAGTTGGCAATCGCTTTACGAACCAAGCTCCTACCCAGGTAAAAACTTCCGCCCACCAAAACAAGGCCGATCAGACTGTATTGTATTTTTTCTTTGAGCGTAAATTCGTCGGGATGATGGGCGGAAGTTTCGGGCATACGAGAGCGGATTGAGGATACGAATAATAAAAACGGGCGGCTACCACTTAAACTTTCAGGTATCGCTTTGCCATCGCAGTTTTAACCGGGTCGTTCTTTATAATATGAGCCAGCCGGGTCAATTCCTGTGTGGTTAAGGCAGAGGCCAGGGTGGTAAGGGCCGTCATTTTGGCGTCGGCCTCCTTTTGCTCTTTCCCCTCAATCGTAAGGTCATAATAGTACTTGTTCATGATTACGGATTTTGTATGTTTAGTAATTCGGAAACCGTCTTTAAGGTGCCGGGGTCCTCTGCAAATCGGGCAATGATCTGCATGACCATTTCAAGCTCCGGCTGCTGAAAGGCTCCTTCCAACTGTTTCAGCGTGTCCAGATACCGAAGTTGATCCGGTCGCAGTTCATCGGGACCAGCCTCTTTTCTTTGAAAACTAGCTTCTGACTTGGGCGCGGTAGCATCGGGTAAAGACTTTCCCCCTTCGTCCAGGCCAATGAGACCGGCCAGGGCCTCCCCGCCTGGCAGCCGTTGCAGCACCTTGGGGTTATTGCGCATCCAACCCTGGCATAACCCTGCAGCAAGATCAAAGAGTTTCATTTGCTTGTCTGCTCTGCCTGCCCGAACTTCGTCCAGTTCCTGACGCAGTTCCTCCGCTTCTGTTTCGACCTCATGCAACTGCTGCCTGGACGCTTCCAACTCCTTGCGCAATGCTGCCATTTCGTATTCCCGCTCCTTTTCGGCCAGCTTCTCCTGAATAATGGTATCGATCTCGCCCAACCCGTTTTCAGGCTTTTTGTCAATTTTTCCGGGCTGCACAAGGAAATAATATTGATCGTTGCGGGGAGACAGGCTGGTATTATAGATCAGGATGCGGACCTTTTCGGTGTCTTCGTCCAGGTATTGCTCATAACTATCGAATTGTGCAATATCTTCCGTCTTGGGAACTACCTTCAGGTTGTCTACAAAGATTTCATACAGCCGGGGTTGCCCCTTAGCAGCCATATCTTCCAGGTAGTGTTTTAGTTTCTCGACCTTAAACTGATCGTATGATTGACGTGTAACAGGCATGGTAGTTCTATTTCAGGTGATGACTTGAATGAATCGTACATGATTAGCAAAAAGAGAATAATTTGTGACGCGAATGCTGCCTTGGTGCTCGTATTGTAATTCGTTGGCTCCGTCCTCGCTTACATCGAATATGCCCACGTCGCTCTCTACCCGCACGTCCGTTGGAGGCTCCACCAGGATGAATATATCGGTATGCGCAGCAAGATTTCGCTGTTCCCCCGGCTGAAGCCTTAGATGCCGGAACCGGATATGATAATCTTCCCGGCACAACTCGGACATCCTCCGGGCAATGTATTCGAGAGCCAGGTTCGGGGTCATGGCGCTGCTTTATCAATCCACAAATAGATATGCGCATAATAGAGGTCGCTATCTTCATGCGTGTTGCAGAACAGCCCTTCCACGAAGCATGCACTCGGCACGTTCAACTCGATCTCAGTCCGTTTGCGGGCATGGGTCCAAAGGCCGGGTTGCCAATGACGAAACCCAACCGCTTCACCCAAGTGAATGTTCTTGTCCTTGACGAGCTCACCTTGGTAGAAGATACCCCCACAACCAGGCACTCGCAAGGTTAGTCGACCGAATTGCTCATTGGTGCGCATTTGAAAATGCGGGTCGATGGTAGTAACAGGCAACGCTACGGTACCCTGGTCCGGCAGCATACCGTATTCCAGCCCGATGATCCGCCGGGTGTTATGGGGCATCCGGATTTGAAAATATTCCATTTGTCCCAGGCGGGTAACAGCTATGGTATAGGCGACGACTTCTTGTTGCATGAGGAACTATTCTGCGGTTTCACAATCCAGGTACAGGGTCACGCGGTAAGAGGTAAAAGGGGCAGCATCATAGTTGGTATCGATATAGTCTACCTTCACATGCCCGTTGCCCGGCGCTATTCCACCCAGGTCATAATACCGGTCGTTAGGTGATACGTTGATGCCTGACATCAGCAGCTTACTTTCATACTCCTGGGGAAAAATCTCTTCCTTGTTGATCTCCACCCGCTGCGACCCTCTGTAATACAAAAGGTCGTCCCGGTCGGAAGTAAATAGCAGGCCCTTGATTTTAGTGATCGTCTTATCCAGCTCAAAAGTTTGGGAGTAGCGACCACCGGCTGCGGTCACCTGCATGTCAAATCTTTTCTTTGTATGTGTAAACATGATAAACAGTTTAAAAGAGTGGGAGACCTTACAGGGTCAGCCCACTATATATGAACCGAAAACCGACCAATTTTACGGAGTGGTTATGGTGCCCGCCAGTCCGGCATACAGATATGTATTGGCGGCGATACCATTCATGGTGCCAAGCGTTACGGTCAATTCGATCAGAATATCATCCAGGATGAGCCGGGGATTCGCCAACTTATAATATCCAAGTGGGACACTATGAAAATTGGCTGTCTTAAACACGCTATTGGAGGTCTCCGGGAAAATCTGCTTTTTATTCGCTTTAAGGTCCGTCTCACCGCTCGCCAGCGCTGGAAAAATTTCCAGCCCGATGAAATTTGTAGACATAATGTTATCGGAGGTTTGATCGGGGGAGGTGCCGGCCAGGAGGATGACGCCAGATACCAGCAAAACCTGGTTTTTAGGCAGTTTGGCATTACTGATATTACGAAGCCCGACTTGCTGCTCATCCTGCGTCTCGAACATTTTAATTGTCTTTGAATTGACGAGCTTGATACTATAGATCACCGTATCAGCCAGGCGAAGGTCTCCCTTCGCCAAGCCATCTTTGATGTAAGCAGGCAATTCGGAAAAGTGTTTTTCCATTTCAGCCCGCGAACCCCGGCTGGGGACGCCGGTACTCGATAATTTATTGATCGTTCGTTGGCGCTGTATGGGGTTCATGTTGCGCAAGGCCCCCAGCAGTTCGGGATTGTCCGTAGCATCCAGGCCGATCAAGGCACCGCCATTGCTGTAATCTTCCACGGCTTCATACTTTCCTAACATAATAGAGTGTTTAAATAAGGTGATGGATCAATTTCAATTCTTTAAGAAGGACTTGGTTTCAGTACAGCCGGTCTTCTATATCTCCCATAGGGAGTTCGGGCATTTCTCCTACCTGATCGGGTACATCAGCGACATTCCCCGACATATCCGGGAGATCACCGGCGACCTGCCCCTGGAATCGCAGGGCACTTTCGGCCAATTGACTTTCTATGTCGTTCAGTGCCGCCAGATCGCCGTTCATAGTATCGGGATAGGTGAAATATTGGACTTCACCGATCCCGGCAGTGGCGGGTGTAAGTGCCGATGGCGTAGATGCCGGGAGAACAGCTCTTTTCTTTAAGAACTTGTCGAGGTAGAATTTCTGAGCAAATGAATCCCGATAAGCAATCAGGCGATCCTGTACCCCATCGATGCCTTCCAGACCGTTCGTTGCATGACCGGCCTGAAACCCGTTCGAAGCCATCATACCGATGCCGACGAGCTGGGCAAACCGGTTGTCCATATAATGACCGGCACCCGTTACCAAGAGCCCTACCAGAAGGGAGGATTTGCCGATGGCCGCGCCAGCCAGGCCGCCGCCGACCACTCCGATCAACAAGTCCTTGCCGGTTTCTACAGCGGTGTGAATGAGGTGCTCTTGCGTGGTATGCGCCCCGGCCGGTCCATGCAAGGGATGCTTATGCGTCTTGTGATGTCCCGGATGCCCAGTATGTTTTCGTTGTTGTTTAGCCATATACACATTTTAAAAGTGAAGTAGATCGGTAGCAGGTTACAGGAGAGACACTGCTTTTTGCTTTCGATGTTGTTTGCCGTTGTTTTTACGGGGATGATTCTGCTTTTTGCCCTTCGGTGCGCCGGTAAGCGGAGGGGATGCCGGGTGAGGTTTGGGTTTCAGCAAATGATACCCGATTGTCAGGACCGCGATCCCCCCCGCCCCGATCGCTACGGGCTTTAACCAGCTTTTGTTTTTGTCCCAAAAACTTTGGGTAGTCGGCGCAGTTACATCGCCATTGCTCGCTGCGCCGCCGCCGCTCGCATTGGGAGGGCCAGCGGGGATCACGTTGGCCGTTACTGGCCCCGACGCAGGCGTTTCCATGTCGGGAGTCGTTACCGTATTGGCGCTGGCGGGGGTACTACTTCCTGTCTTAACGGGGGACCACGAATTGCTGGCAGCCGTATTTCTTGGTATGCTGTTCCCTGACGAAGTTGCGGGCGTATTAGCGGGAGAATACGATGATCCGGCCGAGCTGCCGCTATCCCCACTACTTCCTGCATTGCTGCTATTGTCTTCGGTTGAGTTAGAATTGGAGTGGCTATTTCCTTGCTGCCCCTTATTGCTGAAAAGATCACCGACCTTCTTCAATGCGGCTGCAATAGCCGCAATTATTCCACTTGCCGCCGTGACGGATGCTGCGGTTGCCGGTTCCCCCAATCCGTCGAAACCTGCAAACCCCAGGAAAGTTCGCTCGTTTTCGCTGTTATACATATCAGGCCCCAACAACTGCCTTAAAGGCGTACCGGTATCCATATAGTCAATATCTCCAACATCTAAATCCCCCAATCCGGCCACTACGGCGTGGTCTTTATTGCCCTTTCCTTTCAGGATGGCCTTTTTTAAGTTATTAACCTTGCCGCCTGTCCCATTAAAAATGCTCTCCAGTTTTTTTCGGACACCCACCAAGCGTCCGAATTTCTGCGGATTAATGCCCTTTTTTACTGCCTCCGCCGGAGACAAATAACTCCATCGAAGTTTGCCAGCGACCCCAAAAAGGTTTAGTTTCATCGAGGCCAGAACACCGTTACGCAGCAGGATAGTAGCCGGGTTGAAGCGGTTGATCGCGTGCAGAACCTTTTTGAAATTGATGCGGAGTTTGCCTAATTCCCCCACCCCATCACCGGCAAAGCCGACTGGCAGTAAATCAGTATCTCCTACGGAGGGTGTTGGATCATCAAAGCCGTTTAGAAATTGTAAGTCCATCTTAAAGTCTTTTTTTTCTGAATAGGGAACCTCATAGTCAAAGTCGTTTGTCACGCAATCCAGGATGATCTCACCGCCCGCAGCAGGCACAACCGGGTAAATGTGCTGGAAATGGTCCTGTCTGTACTTGGTGATACGCAGTACGTGAGGAATCGATAGGTTGATCAGGATCGTTGAAATAAGAACAGAATAACAATCACAGTCTACTCCCGTTCTCCTGTCACTCCAAGCCCTGGCGGGACTGCGGATCTGTTCGAACCCTTTTTTGTCCTTCTTATATTGGATATGATCGTACACAAAATGCCAGATATTGGAACACGTATCGTAGACTGTTTTTCCCTTTAATTGTATGGCTATAGTTTTCGTTTGTCCTACTGTCGAATAGACCACTTTCGGAATGAAGGCTACAGTATCTTCCAGCGTGGCATTTTCTTTGACGGTGTAGACACCTCCATTTGCAGGAGGGAAAAACCTCTCGTATTGGTTGCCGGGCTTAATATGCCGTAGCGTAGCTGCTTCCATTGGGTAACGGATTAAAGTGGTTTTTCAACTTAATTTCTTAAAATGATCTCTTGAGTATCCTCATAGTTTGTCTTCGTCCAACCCAAATCAACGACCGTCGTAATTTTAGTGGTTATCTTTACCTGCTGCTTGTTCTGGATGCTGTTGAGTAGAGTGGTTACCATCGAAAAAACACTGGAAAGGGGAATTTCGATCATGATCTTCTGAATGACGGCTTCACCATAGGCATTGATCGGAATATCCTGGTCAACTACGTTGGAGCTGCCGAGTAAAACATCTTTATAGAATAGGGTGACAAAAGGAAACTTCATACGGAAGCTGGTATTGCTTGGATTCTTGATCAGTACGTCAGCCCGGAGAACGAGGCCAGTCAGGCTAAGGGAATACACGCTCACAGCAGGGGTCACCACCAGGTTAGCCTTCATCCTGCCTAGTCTCCGGGCATAAGCATACACGATTGCCCCACATCCGGCAGCCGCGAGAGCTATTTTATTCCAACCGTTCATTGCTTGGTTTTCTTTTTGCGCTCTATGTAATCAGCCGCCAACTTATAGCCTAGCCAAATGCCGCCACCGATCAACGCCTTGAAAGCGTATTCCAACAAGCCGGCAAAATCCATATTGGCCAACAAGATGCAGCCGGTGAGAAGTACATTCGATGATAAGTTGTCTAAGGGGACAGTTTCCGTTTTCATAAATAACCGAGATTAACAGGTGAATAGTTAGGTATGCGGGTGGTGATTATCCTATCATTCTTTTATGATACAGAGCCGAAGGTTTAAGAAAGTGGGGAAGCCCAAATGTTTTTAACATCCTCTTTACCTGGAGACTATTATAATAGTACCCTTGCCTTTGCCCGATCTCCTTGGACTGATTCTTTGTCCAGGTGCGAAAGGTCTTATAGTTGACGCCAAAAATGGCGCACAGATCACTCGTACAGTAAGGCTTGATTATAAGGTAGCCCCTCGCATCGAAATATTTTTTTGGCCTGACCGAAGACATACAGATCAGATTGTAAAGAGGTGGTTAATGGCAAAGACCTGAAAAAGTTGAAGCAAGCCAGGCGTCTGCTTTTCCATAAAATAGCTTTTCCAATACAGGAAGTTTCTCCGGGTGGGCTCTTCGCTAAACTCCAGGGACGCCTCAGCCAAGGCCTTTAGTTCGCATCGGTAATTCGGTAAAGAATCCCGAAGGGTCTTAACCTGGTCATACCAGGATTTGGTGCCGGCAAACCCTTTCTCATTAGACCTGTCCAGCCAAACGGAAGGCAAAGGCATATTTGGGCCGGCAGTCAGACGAACATATAGCCGTGCCAGGACCACCCGTTGGCAAAAGCTCAGAAGGGCTTTCCGGGGCTGCTTCGATAATTGTAAATATTCAATGATCCTTTCCTTGGCAGCCTGGACTTCCTTACTGGAAAATTGCGTTCCATTCCATAAAGCAGAGTAAGCGAACGTCCACGCGGTAGCAGCCAGTTTAATCAGCTCCGGGCGTTCATAGGCCGGGTTTCTTACTACCCGAAGGGTAGGCTCGGAATTACCTTTTGTTTTTGGGATGTGTTGTCTCATTGCTTTTATTTTCGTTTATTCGTTGGGTTGATAACACAAACCTACGACGGCTGTAAAGTGCCAAACCCCATTTAAGGCACTTTACGACACTTTGTCCCCGATAGTGACGATTTGGGACACTTAGGGAAAAGAATTACAATGAAAGGCAAACATTATTTTCTCGCAAAATCAGCCGCAGGAAAGGGTTATAATAAAAAATGCCTCAAAAAGAGGCATTGATGATTTGCAGTAGAACCCAATATGGGCAAGGGAATGAAAGCGAAATAATTTTACAGAAATACATCTTCAAGCTGGCTCATTCATCATATTGTGAAGGCAGGCCCAATTTTTCAATAATGATTTTTACTTGCAAGGGAGTATAAAGCTTGCCCTGCTTTTTACCAATGGCGTTCTGGTGGGGTTCGAGCCATTTTCCGAAAGTTTTTCGGTCTACTTCATAAATAGCGGCTAACTCTTTAAGGTTATACGCTTTGACTTCAAAGGTGTGTGGTTTCATACGGTTAGGTGTAGGGTTGATGGTATCAGAAGAAGTTGATGCACGGAGGATAAGTAAATTCACCCACTCCAAAGATCAGGGATAACACTTATATAGAATGCATTTCCTGGGATTGTATATTGGAGCCAGGTGATGAGTCGTCCTTTCCTGGTTCCGTAGATCGCTATTAAACACCGCCTGGCTCCCGGTCGGGGGCAGTTTACAATCATAATCGATCTGTTTATAATAAAGTGAATAGTCCCGGAATTGACGAGTTTCCCTTCTTATGACGCTAAAAGCCCGGATTTACATACATATTGAAGGAATACTGTCGTCCATTTACTAATATCGTGAAATTTAATAAGTAATTGTCTAAAGCGGTTGTTAAAAGTTGGAAACATTCTGTGGAAACTTTACATCTATACAACGCCGGTAAACCATCGTCCATATTAGGGAACAGCAAAATTGCATACTGGCCTACAAAGCGAAAGATGATCCCAAAAAGGGAATATATTAGTTTGGCTATTACGAGCTACCGGGAGGATATGCGGAGCAATTAGGGAATCTAAAGAAATGATTAGGAAATTATTCCGGATCGATTGGGGGATTTTTGAGGAATCTCCCCGGATGGTAGTGTTTATCAATGGCTTCACCGACAATATCAGCTAAACGGGTATTTCCTTTATTATTTTCAACCCACTGATCTTGTTCATCATCTACGAAAAACAAAATCTGCTTACCGCCTAAGAAAATAGAATAATAATAGAATCCCGGCGCATGCGAGACATAAACCCTTCCGGCGTATGTCCGTCTGCCATATTGAAACAGTATATTGAAATTCTCCTTATACATTAATTGGCGCAAGTCTACAAATCTAATGACTGTTTTCGAATTATCCATGCGGGCACTTTCAATTAAAATAAGATTAAAAATTCTCTAGCAAAACGCGCAAGACATGCAGCTTTCTTCAATGTAGATTTGACTCGCTTAGATTTTCTTATGAAATTGTTGGCTTTTGTACTGAGTCATGATCTGACATATGTGGCCGGAATAAAAGTGCAGATGCTATTATGCCAACTTATGAGGAAATGGGCGTAAAAATTTGCTTATGGCTGTACTTATAGTACTTACATAGAAAGAATACCTGCAGCAGGGTTAAGTTTTCGATCTTACCCAGCTCTATTTTTGATAAATATGATTCTGAAATTTTCATATCCTTTGCGACTTGCTTTAAGGTCTTTTTTGCATTATGTCTAAGAATTCTAAAATTGCTGCCTATTGTGTCGAGTTGTAGTTGGACGTACTCAGCTTGAGATGTCATGTAGATAAGTATTTTATCTTGAATCAACAATTTGTATTCGAAGCTGCCGGTAAAGAGGCCAATAGCTTTGACATAGGTACTTTGTAGAATTGGCAAAGCCGCCGTATGGTCTGTATTCTGGCATTCGTCTTGGCTTTCTCTATATTTATTATTGTTCGAAGTGAAACCCCTGAGAGGAAGGAAACTGTTTCTTGGGATTGATTTTTTTCCTTTCTAATTGCAAGAAATTCCTTGCCAAGTAGTACAAGAAAATGCATTTCATCAGGGCTTATCATCTTTCTTCTTCCAGATTTATATGTGGTTAGTCGTTTCATGTGTTTTTGCTATTTTGTAAATAAAATGTTTGGCGAATATTTTTCTTTCATTCCAAGTTTCATCAACCGGTTCGCGGCTTCAAGTAAATACAAAGAGTTTTGGTAATACCATAACAGGTTGCCGCGTTCAGCATGATCGGAATAGATGCTTTTGGGTTTTGTCATAGCAGCTGTGAGCCAAACCCACAATATCCTGCGGGAATTTTTTATACTCTGAGTAACAAAAAATCGATGAATAACATCCAGACATTTTTTTGTAATTATCTCATTGGTGGGATTGGGTTCCTTTTTAAAGTCAATTAATTGTCCCAATGCCTCCACGAGTACTGTCAAATCAAGGAATAGTACTATTAACTCCTGCCTTTTTTGAGCTTCGTCAAGATCATCATCATAGGAGTTGGTAATTGCATTCAGTAGCCATTGGTTAGCATGATTCCTGAATGTTTTGGGTTCCAGCCGTTCCAATGTGTCATAAAGTACATGGAATGGCTTTTTCTCCAGTCGCTCGATTGTCAGTTTATCCATTCAGTAATTTTTAAAACAGTAGCGGCCCCTGGCATTCGAAATCTTGCAGATACTTCTAAGTTTTAACCATCCGAAGATGGCCGATGCGAAGCGAGACAGACTATACGCAATGCTCGCTCAGTGCCAGGAGCCACTACTGCTTACTAATTATTTTAAAAAATAATGACCCCCGGCCTTCGAAAAGTATCTCCCTTGAGTATTTCCCGAATCGCCAGAAACAAAGCGAGTCAAACATTATGAATGGACTGCTCTGCCAGCCAGGAGCCACTATTGCTTAGCTACTAACCACTAAACAGATGCGAAAGGATAGTCGAAGTACAAAAAATAACCATCCTTTGATTTTGGATTACATATAGTTTCCAGTAGGGAAAAATAATTTTAAAAGGATGGCCCCAGCCCATAGGGGAAATTGTCTAGGTGAACAGGTGAAAACAACAGGAGCTGGATACCACCATGGCAATGTTTTATAAAGGTTGATCCGGTTTTACGTGCACTTTCACTAGCCCATCTATTCCATTCCTCACCATGAAATAAATTTCACAACGGCTTTTCCGGACCAACCTTTTGCGAACTGCAGCTGAGAAGTAATTCCCGAAGTGTGAGGCCCTCCTGGCAAGACCTCCGTTATCCAAGTCGCAGGTAAAAACTGGATAGGGAGGTACGGGAAATACAGCCTGCCGTTTGGGTCAAGAACAGCATAGACCCTAGAAATCAATACTTGAGAATATGTCAGGCCTCCATATTTTTCAGTAGAACCTTAATTTTTTGACGAATAACTGCAAGCTTATTTATGGCACTTTTTATATTATTGAATTTTTTAAGATTTACTTCTCGCACTGTCGCGTCCAGCGTAACTACCTGCGCTTGCAGCCCTAATCTTCTTCCCTCTAATTTCAGCATATCGTTTTCAGTTAGCTGTATATCTAAAAGAAGTCGACCTAATTGAAGATATTCCATGTCCTGGTGGGAAGCAATATGGAAATATTGGCCATCGACATTGTACAGCTCACCTAAGTGCCTGGCCGTCTCTTCGCTTAAAAATTGGTCTCCTTTTTCAATATCGGAATACATTTTCTCCTTGATGCCCAACTTTTCAGCAACCGCTTTGGTAGTCAGCTTGTTTGTCTGGCGGAAGTAGATCATTAATATATTCATTAGAAATCAGTTGAGATATGAATTTCGAAAACCTCATGTGTTGAGACCGTTTCTTGCGTTACGTTTTTGGTGATAGTGGTGTTTTCGAGAATTAGCTTCAGTTGATCGGCTGCTTGGTGGAAAAACTTGGCGGGAACTCTAAATAACGCTTCCATTTTTTTTGCATGTTGATTGGACAACGGTCGCTCGCCTCGCTCTATTTGAAAATATTCGTCAACCGTAATATTTAAGTGCTCAGCAATTGAATCTACTGGGAGGTTTTGAGTTTGCCGGCAATAGCTCATCATAATGTTTCGCATCGTAAATAGATTTTAAAGTGGGTAAATAATGATAATTTAGTAAAAGGCGGAATCAAATACAGTATCCTTGAAAGCTATACGGAGATATGAAATGCGTTCTTCATTCGCATTCGTTTTTAAATGCTGGCACACTTTCTGCAATATGGTTTTTATAAGAAGAACCCCTCGTCCATTTGCATTAATTTCTTCCTTGCGTTCCCACAGACTTTCCAAAATTTCTACCAGGAGTGGTCCTAGCAAATCATCATCGGCGCATTCAGTAAAGTAAGCGACCCAGTAATATATGTGGTGTTTTAAGTCAGCTGCAAAAGTTTCCTTGCTGTTTATATCGATACACTGAAGTGGCGCTGGCGGTGCCGTTTGGTGAGAGTTTGTATTAAAAGGTAGGAAGGCGGCCTTTGGAGAAGTTGGACGGCGACCAGGCATTACAAAGAAATTCCGCATCCTTGGGGAAGGACAAAACAAATCCTGTATTTTCATAGTTGAAAACTTTGAGAGGAAATACAACTGTTTTGACGACCATCCCCCAAAAAAAGAGACGTGGGACAGTCCATACCGCTATTGAAGGGCTGCAACACCCCAGAAGACAGTAGGACGCCCACGTCTGGTCCTTTAGGTTTTTACACCTAAAGGAGACGTTGAGCGATTTACCCTATGTCTCGTCTTCTTTTGAAGGTTGCAGTTTTCAATAGCGAGAACAAAGCAAACACGCTTAATATTTTATATGCGGCGCAAAGCTAAGGCTTAATTATGATGTGTTGAATAGCATTATGGTTATTTGAACTTTAGATCAAAATCGGTTACTAAAGCAAATATATACAATTTTTTAAAAATGTAGCTATTACGCCATTTTTATTTTATTGGATGCTTTGAGTTTGCCAACTCAATCCGATATGATGAATGAAGAAGAGTTTAATTTAGAATTAGTAGAACTTGGAAAGCGACTTAAACAATTGCGAAAATATCGAAAACTTCGTTTACTTGATTTAGAGATGAGAACGGGCATTAATGACAGTCTCATCAGCCGTTATGAGAAAGGGAAGGAGAATATCTCATACTATACTCTGTGGAAATTGGCAACGGCCTTGAAAGTATCGATTAATGATTTGACAGATTATAAGGGACCGCTTCCGGATAACACAAATTTCGAAGACATCCCAAAAGTAAAAAAGCGCTCAATGAGGAAAGGTTAGCCATAAAAGTCGTAAAACCCCTTATCTCGCCTGCTATGACCGGAAAAGACAAACACCTAACAAATCAAAATGAGAATACTTAAGGGCCTTTTAATCGCTGCTATAACAATCTTAATTGTAATGTCGTTTTTAGCCCTAATCGTTGTTCATTGGACGCTATCTCAACAAGCTTTTTCATTTACACCAAAGGGGATTGAAATCTATTTATCAGCCTTAAGTCGTTATAAAGCACTTTTTACTGCAACCGTTGCAACAATAGCAGCCTATTTTGGATTCCATAGACTAAACGCAGCGACCGATGCCAACGTTCAAAAACTAAAACAAGACAGGTTTACAGAATGGAAGTCAGTTCTCGACGTTAGCTTCATTGAAATTGAAAAGTATGATCCTTTCATGAAAAAAAGATTCATTAGAGTTCGTCATAAATTTTATGAACAGCTTTATCCCCTAAACTTCAATATTCAAAACAAATCACAATTAACTCACATTTTCGACGCAACCTTTAGACCGTTGGTCAACTTCTTCGAACAACAAAACGAAAAACACATCGGAATGGGCGGGGCATATCTTAATGATAAGCATTCCTACTCTTACGACAGTTATAGGTTTTTGTTTCTAGGATGTGTGGATGACTATTACGATAACATTGAGTTTGATTTGCATAACTTGTATTTAAGTTGTTTACCTCCCGAAAGACAAATTGACGCTGAAATGCACAATAACGCTTTAAGAAATTTTAGGACTACCCGTTGACTCATGATCAGATAGAACTTAATCCAGGACTAACAGCTTAAGATAGGAAGGATTGCTTTCGTTGAAGTACAATTTAAACGACTATTTCAAGTATAGAAAACCGCATGAATGGCCAATTCGAAAAAACATCACTTTGTTCCTCAATTTTTTCTGAATAATTTTACAGTCGCGGGAAAAGAGACAATCCATGTCTTTGATAAAAAAAACAATAAATCCTTTTCGTCATCTCTAATTAATACCGGACATGAAAACAATTTCAATACGGTTGAGATAAATGGAGAAAAGTTCAACTTTGAAGAAGCCTTTACTGACTTGGATGGCGCAATGGCGCCTGTCATGAGAAAATTGATTACTTCTACCACTAGATTTAACCTTGATCATGACGATCTATATATTTTGTCTTTGTTCGTATGCGTTCAACTTTTTCGAACAAAACTTGCAAGAACAACATTTCAACAATTCTCAAATGACATATTGAATTGGATGACGGGAAATCATTTTGAAGTGCCGCTTGAGGGTATTTCCGAACAGCAAAGTAAATTTATTTCTTTAAGTGGCTTTGATGACATTGAAGAGAGAATGAAATTGTTGCTTTCAAAAGGAATAGTTCTTTTTAAATCCCCGGACAGTCATCCACTTTGGATATCCGACAACCCTGTGGTCATGTTTAATGAACTTCCATACGGACGGCTTGGCCTTGAAACGCCAGGCACCGATGTATATATGCCTATTTCAAAAAACTACATACTAGGTTTTCTTTGCAGAATAAATTGCAAGAAGATATCTGAAGCATATTTAAAGATGCAAGAGAACAAAAATGGAATTAATAATGAAATTGAACTTTTCTATAACGCAATTCAAAATAATACTATAATCAATCTTACAAAAGATCATGTAGATTTTTTTAACTCCTTACAGGTCCAATACTCGTCACGGTTTTTGTACGGACCTGCAAAAGATTTTCTTATAGCCGAAGATATCTTAAAAGAAGTACCTGAACTTAAAGAAACTAAGACTTCTATTGCCATCAGCCATGAAAAAAAATCTCCCAAAATGCCAATGGGAGAATTTATAGTTTTCTACCTTGAAAACGACCATTTCATGATACCTGCTAAACTGCTACCTTCCGAATCACATGCGAATCTTGTTTTTTGCACAACCAAGTTATTAAGACTATTCGATTTCTTTATAAACAAGACAGAAATAGCTTGTGTAGAGGTATATAAAGATCAGGTTTTAATAAGGCTTTCGAGAGAAGTCTATATAGCTGAATTTGATGTTACTCGTAATAAAGTGACTATTCGCCATATTCATGAAGGGCTAAATGAAATTCTAACCGGGATGAAATCAAAAAGAAAATCAAAGTAACAAAACACCCATTATAGTAGCATCACTTAATTTCGGTAAACAATTTTTAAAATGGAACCCTGGAATCATAATACAAACTGAGTATTCACTAGAATTTCAACGATTAATAAAATAATAGAAAAGCCATTTTTCTAAAAGAGATTATAAATGGAAATAGTATCAGCATATGAACGTTGATTGGAAGATAAAGCAGATTATTGACATTGGCTGGACAAGCTACAAAAATAAGGTAGCATCGGAGTTGCTGTCACCTCACAACGAAAAAATGATGCAGCTTCAATTGGCACAAACATTCCAAACACTCCTTCCGATCTTCGAGTATGATAAAGAAGAATCAATTAAATTGCTTTTGGAAGTCCCCGTTCAAATAAACCGACAGCCGAGTAAGCGCATCATTGACATAGTGATTAGCTATAGCCATGGAACTTCTAAAATGATGTATCCTATAGAGTTAAAGTGCTTTCGTCAATTTACCAGGGAATCATCCGACAAAAAAAGAGGAGGCCAAAACTTGGGAATGTACGACTATTGGGAGGACATTGAGAATATTGAGCAATACTCTCTATTGCAAGGCTATTCCTTCGGCACACATTTAGCACTAACGGATGATATGTATTATGTAACTGGCAAGCATGAAGGAAAACAGGTATCCGTATTCTCGACTAACAATTCAAGATTGAATGTGACAGGGGTTCTCTCTCAACCAATAGCAAACAGACTAGGCAAGATTGAACTTCAAAAGTATTATTCAATGACAGAGTGGGAAAAAGTAGGTGATTACCATTTTATAAGGCAGTATACTCAATGACAATTGACACACACTAATACTTACAAGTATGACACTAATAGAATTCATAAAATCACAATTATCCAAGAATACCCAACTCGGTGGCTTAGCAAGAGACATTCAAGGTGACAAAGAATTTCCTTCTGGAAAAGGCGAAGAAGAAATTATTTCATATTTAGATTTAAAAACACGATTTGGTGGAACTAATCCGACTTTCAAAAAACTATTAAAGGCTTATAAAAAGCAAAAGGATACTGACACTAACCAACTAGACCTTGACGCAAAATTTGCTTTGCTAAGAACAGAGAATTGGAAATTCTATAAAGAGCATTTCCCCGTTGACAAAGTAGTCTTAGTTGGAAAACATACTGATTTTTACAAGGCATATTGCATAGACTTAACTAATAAGAAAGCTCTTTATTTTGACATAAAATCGGCCAGCAGTTTAAATGACATTTTAATTATTGATGAAGAAAAAATTCATATTGGAAATCTGACCGAACAAGTTTCTGTTGATAAGGCAATAAGTTTATTAGAAAACTGTACTTATGACACACCCATTAAGCCCGACAAAGAAACATTTAAGGAGCTAATTGAATTTTTAAAAGCTAATAATTGACAAGACAGATTCTATTCTCTCCAGTCAAGTCGGGATAACTGGATTCGAAGCTTTGAGTACCGCGCATGGTCGCAACGAAATTTCAGTAGCCCTTTAGCATCAGCTACTCCATACCTTCTAAGTGCCTATATAACAATATCCCAAATCAGAGTTCTTCTACCCGAAAAGGCATTTCATCATATGTTCTCCCATTCAATAACCGACCGGATTTCTTCTTATTTGTCCCCCCCCATTGCTTAAAGAAAAAAGCAACATTTGCAGCGCTACATTGGTCCATAATATCCAGGACCCAATCTTCATTCATCGGCCTAGCAACTCTTCCACTCTCCCCTCCCACAATTACCCAATCAATCGACGTTAAATCCATCCTATTGAGCGGGCCTATTAGAGGTTCGCATGAAAGAAACTTAGTTCTTGCATCCGTTTCTCGAAGGAAATCTATCCGTGAAACTACTTTTTCGTTTTCAACAGATACTCCCATCCAAATATTGTGTGACCATTTTAATGCTTTTTGAACCTCAAATAATCTTTCAGCCCTCTTAGTCAGTACCTGGAAAGTATGCTGCGGGTTTTCATTCATTACCTTAAAAACTTTCTGAATAAATGCCAAGGGTACTTTGGGATGAAAAAGATCGCTCATAGAATTAACAAAAACAATCTTTTGTTTTTTCCAAGTGTAGGGTATTTCTAAAGCATCTTCATGTAGGGTTAGCTTGAACGCGTCTTTGTATTTCTCAACGCCCATAGCTTGTAGACGCTTTGCCATAACTTCAGCGTAACAATGTTTACAGCCAGCAGAGATTTTTGTGCAGCCAGTAACAGGGTTCCACGTCATTTCTGTCCATTCTATACTTGATTGTGCCATTAGTTATTATAGGATTTTGTAGTGAACAATCTTTTTTACTTTATAAACGTTCTCATAAGTAACCATAGGGGACGTACCTTCATAGCTTATTAACTTTTCGGATTTCATTTGTTTTAAAGTATCGGCAACGTGCCTTGGTATATGCCCTTCGTTATATGCGAAATTGAGAACGTCTGCGTTGTTTGCTAGCTTTTTGTTCAATATTTCCTTTCTCAGAGAAGATTTAAAAGATTCAATTTTATTTAACTTTCTTCCTTCAAAAAGATCTGTCTGTACTTTTTTTGAATCTTCGTCAATATCAAAATTAGCTTCCCCATTGATTTCATTCCGTTTCCAGGCAAGGGATAAAAACTTGTCGACTGCCCGTAGATGGGATGCACCAAAAATAATACCGTGAATATTCGCCCCCTTTTTTAAAGAGAAAGGATACAATTTTAAATCCGTTCCTGATGGCAGTTTTTTTCTAAGCTGTTCAATAATATTCCTGTGTATGAATCGGTATGGATCTTTCTTTGCTGCAGCCATATCGATATCAAGGTGCATTTTAAATTCCTTTTTATCTCCGAAACGCCAGAAATAAGACGCAGAAACGAAATAAAGAAAATCAGTCTGATTCGTTTTTTCTAACTCCAGAAAGTATTTATCAGATAAAAATTTAATTCCATTCTGGTCTAAATATACAAGACTAGGATATTGACGGATTATGGGTAAAAGTTTGGGAAACAAGGTTTCAAAATCCTCATTTAATAAATTAAGATCTATAGCTCGTTTCAGATCAGGGTTCAAATTGAGAAATTCCTCACAAGCCGTTTGTAGCAACCCAAATTTTGGCTGATCTTTTTTATTGGGTTCCCATTCATTGAGATAAAGTTTTATTTTTACCTTCTTTTGGAAAATATTTCCGATTTGCTCTTTAATTTTATTGAGTATCCGGATAGGACTACCTTCTATACCATTTTTGTCATAACCAGTTCCAGCAAAAAAATCGAAAATACAAAGTGTATTATCCCCTTTCATAACGAAAGTTGGTAGCCAGGCTTGGGCATAATCTTCAAAAATCTCTAGTTTCGCAATCGTTGAAGAATCAAATGGATCTTCATGTAAGTCTTTATATGGCATATAGATATTACGTATTAAGTGCTTCCTTTCCTCCAACTATTCGTACTTGAATACTTCAGCTTTATCTACCGAAAATATTAATATTGTTTTAAATGGCAATTCTTAAAAAAAGTAAACCAAATAATACTAACAAAACTAGCTATTTTAAGCCAATATTGTTAGTATTTTTGATAAAAAAATTTCATGCAAAGATATGGCTTAGCAACAGGAGAAGATTGGTACTTTACTGAATTCACTTACTTTAGATTCGCAAGTACCAATAATTCTTGAATATTTAAGCATTTTACCTAATTTGGTCGTGAATTGCTTCCTTCTTATGTATGAACTTTCGTCACTAAGTGATGTATTGAGCCAATGGATAGTCGTCCGAAACGATTCCCTTAAGTCCTGCTTTAACATCATAGCCCAATTTGAAGAAATAATTGTCGAGGAAGAGATAAATAATAAAGCGTTTGGCAGCGGCTTTAATCCCTTGCGGCAGTTTGACATCGATGAACGAACCCATAGTCTCATAATCGGGAATTTCCTTAATCCTCTTTTTGCCCATGGACAGAAACGCCTCTTCTTAAACCATTTCCTCCGTTTATTGCATATTATATCTCCGGAAGATGGGACATGGGAAGTTTGCATCGAAGCAGGAAGAATAGATATCCTGTTAAGGCGGCAAGATCCCCACACCGTGATTGTGATCGAGAATAAATCCAATTTTGCGATCGATCAAACGAGCCAGTTATATCGGTATTGGTACGAATATATTTATCAACCTAATCAACAAGACCGTAGCATTGATTTTCTATCAGAACAAACCTATTCACAGGAAGGTGTCAGGAGAAGGTATAGGATCATATATCTTTCGCCGGCAAGGTCGAAAATACCTTCCGAACAGGCCTTAAAAAAACCATACTGGCTAGACAAAGCTATGCCGGAAAAGATACCCATAATGGTTGATCATATATTCTATGGAGAGTTCATTGTAGAATGGCTTGAGAACTGTAAACGCGATATTCCTGCAACCAATCACAGGCTCAGAGATTATGTTGATCTTTACATTGGCCTCTGGAAGCCAAAAACTTAAGCATGAACGAAATTATGTCCCAAAAAGCAGCGTCACTATTTGACGATATCGGAAAATGGAACGCATTCCTAGAACTTTATAACCTGAAAGATAGGATAATTGATCAGTGGAACAGTCGATTGATAGAAGCACTCGAAAAAACTATTGTATTTGATGTGGATAAATGGAAATTCCGGAAGTGGCAAAGCAAGTCTTGGGGCTGGCACACAGGGGAAGACCCGGGATCTTTGGTCATCCTTTACGAAAACAATAACTTTTGCTTGTGGATCGATGGAGCTCGCTATGATACAAATCAGATTGTCGATACATTTAGAGAACAAAAAATATTTTCAGGCTTTTTTCGTCCTTCAGAAATATTGAAGAATAACTCTTATTTGGCAATCCGAAAAAATGCTATTTCTATCCATAATTTGACGAACCCTGACCTTCTGGCCTGGCACGCAGGCAAAGATACGTCCGAGAGTAAATTACTCTACGACGAGTTGCATCGGTTCTTTTCATTTTTTATGCTTGATCCCGAGATATATGGTATGATCCTCGATATCAATAAGGTTTTAAGATAATTAGCTTTATTTTTCCACCAGTTGATTATCTAAAACTTATAACTTAAATCATATGAATTACAGCCAAATTGAGATTGAATTTATAGAGAGGACACTTGAGCTTATAGATCAATATGAGCAATTAAGAAAAACTTTTCCACCAGACAAACAGTATAACCACACTTTATTAATTAACTGCTTTGTTGGTCTTATCATTTTGCCGAAAGAGAAAACCTTTAACCATATACCAAAAGAAAGGTTGCATCTTCAAACAACTCTTACCGCATGTGGGATAAAAAAATCAACTTTTAATAAAGAAATTATTAATACAAAAGATCTATTTCATCGATTAAGAAATGCAGTTGCTCATTTTGGAATAGAAGTCATATCAGAGACAAAGGAAAACCAAATAGACAGGATAATTTTTACCGATGCAGAGGCAAAGATGATGGTTGCAGATTTTTATGCTGACGAAATTGTTCCATTTCTCAAATATTATGCAAAAACGATAATTGAAAATTTAAAGAAACATCCAGTTTAGGATATCTTGACCTGCAATCCCTTTACTTTCTGAGGGTACTCAACTTTGATTAATACTACTCTAATTGAAAATTAGAAGAATGTTCATATATTTGTTAAGACAGGTAGAAACTGGTTGGAAAGTGTAAATAATCGGCGCACTTTGAGGCAGCTAAGAACTTTACGACACTTATTTGACACTTCAAGTCTATAACTAATTGATAACCAGAATTTAGATATTCATGTTCTGGGCACCTCGCAAAAGCTTCATAATCAATGCATTATGAAGCTTTATTCTTTTACTTCACTTGTTATTTATTCATTTTCTGCTACTTACAGAGGTCGATCTTAGGCACATAATGGGCACACATTTGGCGCACGTATTTATAAAAAATTCCCGTCAATATTACCCAGCGTTTGACGCAAGATCTACTACTCTTTGAACGGGGTAAAAAACGTTGTCAGAGTAAGGCTACCGGCATGTTTACGTATACCCATCCTGTTAAGAAGACGCAAGAAAAACACAACAAAGAAGCCTTAATCTTAGGGGTCAAAAAATCATAAATGATCATATTTGCTCAGGGCATTGTCACTGGCCTGGGGGCAAGTCTCCAACGCCTTACACGTTCCGGGCGCAAAGCTCCCCGAATTAATTTATTTGAAAATTCAGCTGGTTGCAAGGATTTTTCTTTAATCCGAAGCCAGCGCCTTCGTCGGTATTTTATCAATCGCCGGAAACTCACCCGGCAAAACCAATCTACGCTCAACTTTCGTAGCAGTAGAAATAACCACGAAATCGGCCGTTTCCCAAACCATTTTAAGATAAACCGACTTCATCACCCCATATACCACATCATAATAATTCAGCTTTGCCGCGGCAAACCAGGCAGGATCGATCGGAATATTCGGGTCAAAACTCAGGGACAACGTCATTGACTTTGTACGAAGGACAAGCCGTTCACAAATGCGCCCGAGGATAGTATCCGTATGGTGAATCACGCGGGTCGAGATCAGGGAGTCCTCGGCATCACCCCCTCTGTCGGCGGCGGACATATAGAAAAGAGTGTCGGAATATTTTAACTTCCAATATTGCCGGTTAAGACGGCGATCATAATAACTATATTTATAATATTTTGCGGTATCCATATGAAGAATCCAACTGCCATCTTTAATAATTAAGCGATCTTGTTTTGCCGGGTACAGGGAGATATTCGTGAGATCCACGGATGCACTTTTCTTTCGGTAATGGACAGCGTATCTAATCTCCCCCTGGAAAGTGGGCTGGGCAAGGACGACCTCTACAGATGGAAGGAAACAAAAAAGCAGGAAGTATAATTTAACCATGACCTGGAAGTATGAGCCGAAGATAAGAATTAATGTATTTGTCCTGCCAAACCTAATTTTGTGAGCTCTTTTTACGGTTATTCATTTTGCCTCTGAAAGGTCCCCCGAAAATCGTATGTTTGAATCCGAAAAGTTAACCCCCTACACCCTGCCTATGTTGTCTGCACCAATCCGCCTTCTTTTCGGGAATAAATATTGTTTTTTCCTGATAATGTTTCTATTGATCCTCGGTCAGGCAACGGCCCAATTGCGCCAGATATACACGGACGTAAATGCCGATAATTATATAGCCAAACTCAGCTTCTATGCTCCGAACGAGGGCTACGTGGCCTTCAGGAATTTTCTCGGCTATACGACAGACAGCGGCAGAACCTACCAAAGAAAGACCATTTCCATCAATAATGTGGATTTCAATGGTTATGGCGCCAACCTGACCTTCGGGTTCGGCATCAGCGGTATCAAGGCTTTCGATCGTAACACGCTCGTCATCTATGGGGATTATGGCCTGGTCCCCTCCATTTTATACAGCACAGATGGCGGCAACACCTTTAAGCTCATCTTTAATTCTCAATATAATCCCCTTCAGCTGTCGACCGGAGTTCTGGATATGGTATTCCCGCAGAACGATAATAATGGATTCGCGGTAGATGCTGATCGTATCCTTAGAACATCGGACAAGGGCCGGACATGGACAGCCGGAAGAACAGATCCCGGGAGCTTTTTCAGCAGACTGGAAGCTATAGATGGCAACACGGTTTTTGCATACAGCACGCAGTATAATAGCCCCAAGGTCCTGAGAACCCTCGATGGCGGCAATTCCTGGCAACAGCTGAGCATCCCCGCCGGCCAGATCAGATGCGCCAGCTTTATTTCGGCAAACAAGGGTTGGATACAGGTCAGCCCGAGTGGATCTGCGGGCATCGTCTACTACACTTCCAATGGCGGCGCCTCCTGGTCGGTAAAGAACAACATCCTCGACCCCTACTTCGATAAGATAAAATTCCTCGATGATAGTACCGGCTTTGGCGAATACAACTTCAGCGTTTATAAAACCACTGACTCCGGAAAAGTATGGGAGCCTCTCGCCCGGGATAACAATTACTCCTACATCAACTATGGGCTGGACGATATGCAGATCCTAGGCACGCAGCTGTGGGCAGGCGGCATACATGGCTTCCTGCAGCTGGGAACGCAGTTAGGCGGCACACCTTTGCCGACGGCCTATTTCCGTATCGACACGACCAATTACGCGTTCACGGGTATCGTGCATGGGATCAATCAGTCGAAACCAACCTATCAATACAAGTGGTTCGTCAATAGTGTACTCGTAAGCCAAAGCTTTAATCTCGCTTATACTCATTCTGCCAATCCGCAGCGGGATACCATCCGCCTGGAAGTGACAGATGGCGTACACTCCAACAGCGCGGTAACCTACCAGTATTTCAATCCACCAGTCATTGTCTCCTCATTTGATCCGGCGACGGCTGGTGGAGGTACGACAGTCTCTATCAGGGGTAGCAATCTCTATGGGACAAACTTCGTAAGCTTCGGCGGCATACCCGCCGATGTCAGATTCGTCAACGATACGCTCATAAAAGCGATTGTCGCTTCCGGCGCTTCCGGCGATGTTGTGGTAGCGTCTCCGTCGGGCCGGGGTTCTCTCCCGGGCTTCACCTTTATTCCCCCGCCCACGATCACAGTCTTTAGCCCGGGAACAGCAAAAGCCGCTGACGCGATAACCATCATAGGTGCGAACTTTACCGACGCCTCCGTGGTCAGCTTTGGCGGAACACAAGCTTATTCCTTCACTGTTATTTCTCCCACGCAGATCGTTGCTTACCCCAGCTCAGGTTCCTCGGGGTTCATAACAGTGGAGACGCCCGGGGGCAAGGCCACCTCTACTACGGCGTTTGTGGAGCTCCCGGTGATCACTTCCTTCACCCCCACCCATGGCACCAGCGGTACGGTACTCACCATATCCGGCACGGGTCTCAACGGCGCCACGGCCATTTCCGTCGGTGGAACAGCTGTGCGATCGGATACCCTTTCCAGCAGCATAAAGATCATCGCTGTCGTAGGTCAGGGAGCAACCGGTGACGTAAAAGTCACTACTCCCGGCGGCACGGCCATCCTCGCGGGTTTCACGTATTTCCCGCCACCCGTGATCACATCCTTCAGCCCGGCGTCGGGATCAATCGGTACCCGGGTGACGATCACCGGTTCGAACTTTAGTGCGGTTCCCGCCAATAACAAGATCTTTTTTGGCAATGTTCCGGCATCCGTGGTTACAGCTTCTACCACAACGCTGACCGTCAATGTTCCGGCCGGCGCGACCTTCCAACCCATTTCCGTCACGACCAATACCTACACAGCATACTCCCTCTACCCCTTCCTTGTCACCTTCCCCAATGGCGGCAGCCTTACTACGCGCAGCTTTGCCGACCCCGTAAATTTCCTGAGCGGAACGTATCTGGGCTACAGTGATCCTAACGATGTGGCCATTGGCGATCTGGACGGCGACGGGAAACCCGATATGGCTTCCGCCAACCTTTATGGATCTTCCATATCGATCCTTCGTAATACCAGCAGTCCGGGATCCCTTTCCTTCGATGCCCGGCAGGACATTTCCCTGGGCATCGCCAAAGAGCCCACTACTATCAGCATGGTCGATTTCGACGGCGATGGGAAGCTGGATATTGCCGTGGGGTACGATTTTGAAGGAAGGCTTTCGGTGCTGAGAAATATATCCACACCGGGTGTCATCAGCTTCGAACCGCTCGTTGATCTCATCGCCGCCAACGACCCGATGAGTATCAAATCCGTCGATATCGATGGGGACGGCAGGCCCGACATTGTCACTGCTAACTATCCCGACCAAATGATCTCGGTATATTTGAACAAGAGTGAGGCAGGGACCATTTCCTTTAATAGCAAAGCC